>ENA-UOJC01000020-UOJC01000020.1-human-gut-metagenome-genome-assembly--contig:-C104-NODE-20-length-237748-cov-14.077815_pt1 | contig 237748 bp, 215 predicted proteins | sample MGYA00242339_ERZ723886 | MGnify/ENA metagenome assembly ERZ723886 | reverse complement strand
TAAAACCCACCAAAGGCTCCGCCTTTGGAAACCGCAAGCTTTTGAAAAAGCTTGACCAAAACTTTTAAGTGTCTTATGGGAAGTGCTTTAGCTAATTACATAAAGAACAAATGCTCAATCAAAATTTTTGTGCCTATTCCTATGAGAACTATTCCGCCGAGAATTTCTGCTTTATTTGAAAGCAATGAACCGAATTTTTTGCCTAAATATACTCCAGCAAAAGAAATTACAAAGGTTATGACACCTATCATCAAAACAGCTACCAGCATAAGCATTATGGTGCTTGCACCTACTGCTGATGGCAAAATAACTCCTGTTGCGAGTGCATCTATACTTGTAGCAACAGCCATAAGCAAAAGTGTCTTTGTTGATGTGGCGGTTTTATTGTCCTTTTTTTGAACTTCTTCGCCCTTATATTCCTTAATTCTATCCTTAATCGCCTCAATAAGCATATTTCCACCAATAAGCAAAAGAAGTATAAAGGCTATGTAGTGGTCAACGCTCTCTATGAGCTGTTGTCCAGCCTTACCAACTATCCAACCAATAACTGGCATCATAAATTGAAAGATTCCGAATGCTGCTGCAATCTTTATAGCAAAGCTTGGCTTAAAGTTCTTTACAATAGCTCCATTTGTTACAGATACTGCGAATGCGTCCATCGCAAGACCTACGGCAATGCCTATAACTGCAATATAATCCATATAAATTACTCCTCAAATTTTTAAAGCTTTGGTTTAGCCATTATCCTTGGCCTTTGTGGTAATTCAGGCATTTTAGAGCTTGCCCTGATTTTAACTTTCTTTTTTGGTTTACGCCTTGGCTTTATTCTTTTCCATAGTTTTGCTAACAAAACTGATATTAACAAATAAAGCTTATGAAATAATATTCTGAATGGATTTGTAATAAAAAAATATATCTTTGCAAAAAAATTAGTAATAGCTTTTGAGCATTTTAAAATAATCTCTCCGACAAAAAGATAGAATAGGAAAAAGCCTATTAGTTCACCAAAAACAACATAATAACGCAAATTTCCCCAAGTCATCAATACTGAATAGAAAAATGTTGTAAATGTACACACAAGCATAAATAGTATATCCATAACAAACAACAATTTTTTGCTTGGAGGAGATATTATTTTTATTATACCAATAGCGGTATATATCACCGCAAGAATCACACCCAAAACGCAGGAATATATAAAAGCCTGCGTCTGAGCCTCTAAGGTAAGCTCCATAGGCAGATTCTCCTATCTAAAAAGTCTGGAAAAAAATCCGCCATTATTTTTGTTAATTTCCTGATAGCTGAGGGAATCTATTCTTCCCTCAAGGCTAAGTTCGCCACTCTCTACGCTAAAGCCTTTAATCTGCAAAGAATCGCCTTTTATAATCAACTCGCCAATATCTGTAATAAGCACAACTGTTTGTTCATCAAAGCTATCAACATCGGATATGCCTGTTAAAGTAAGTGTTTTTCTATCTTCCATAATAAGGTTATGCTTGCGTTTCAAAGCTTTACCATTTTCCTGCATAACTAAGCCCTCCCGAAATCATCTCTTAAGCAATTATATGATTTCGATAGTGCTTTTATGTGTGGATAAAGTGACTACTGAGCGGGCGAACGCAGTTCGCTCCTACGATTTGCTTACAAGCTTTCCTGAGAAACTCAAAAGTTTCGCTCAAGCCTTTTTAAAGGCTTGCAGGGTTGAGGGACGGAGTCCCTCATGGGTTTTAAGGGCAACGCCCTTAAGCGGCGAGCCGCCGCCCCCAAGACGCGTAATCGGTTTTGCAAGCAAAACCTCGACATCTGCAAGGTCAGTTTATTACCACGGATAAAGAAATTACCAATAAACTACACAAGGCTCTGCCGTAGGTGACTACCTTTGGAAACCGCAAGCTTTTGAAAAAGCTTGACCTAAACTTTAATTGTCTTAGAAAAAACTTTCAGCTAATCGTAGGGGCGAACTGTGTTCGCCCGCTCGGTAGTTTCATCGACCGCGGTAACAATCTTATCTAATTAACTACGAGTGAGGCAAAGCCGAGCGATTCCGCGTCTTGATGGTGGCTGCTCGCTGCTGCTTATTCTAAAATCTTATACATCAAAGGAGCATCTTCTTTTTTGGCATATTCATTTATGCTGACGACCTCTGCTTTTATCGGCTTTGTACCAAGAGCTATCTCTAATACATCACCAACCTTTACATCATAAGATGCTCTTGCCGGCTTACCATTAACTATAACTCTACCCGCATCACAAGCTTCATTGGCAACTGTTCTGCGTTTGATTATTCTTGAAACCTTTAAATATTTATCCAATCTCATATATTTATCACTCCATAAATAAAGAAATCCGACTGCCACTGCGTAGTCGGATTTTCTGAATAGAATTTTAAATTACTTATTGACAGCGTCCTTGAATGCCTTGCCAACCTTGAATGCTGGAACCATAGATGCAGGAATCGGTATCTTTGCACCTGTCTGTGGGTTGCAGCCTTCTCTTTCTTTTCTTTCTCTTCTCTCGAATGTACCGAAGCCTACGAGCTGAATCTTCTCACCCTTAGCAACTTCTTCTACAACTGTGTCGAGGAGTGCATTAACTGCTTTTTCTGCGTCCTTCTTAGAGAGTTCTGCTTTTTCTGCAACAGCAGCAATAAGTTCTGTCTTGTTCATTATTATATTCCTCCTACTTCATCGAACTCATAGAAATGAGTTTCTTTTTGAGTATATATATCTAAGCCTTACTTTGATGAATTTTCTTCGAGTTTTCTAAAGTTCTCTGTAAAATCATCACAGGCACGATATAGCGATTCTTCTGGGTTTACATCAACCATAGCCGCAAGATTAATAACTGAGAAAAGCAATTCACCGATTTTACGGTTATTTTCTGCCTTGTCATAAGAGGCCTTTGAAAGAGCCTTCAACTTTTCTTCTGTATCCTCATATGCAGTTTCATAGCTTTTTGGTGCATAACCTGCTTTTTTAGCCTTAGAGCGAATTTTATCCGCTCTCATAAGTGCTGGCAAGGATTTTGCAACACTATCCATAGCCTCGCTTGCTTTGGTCTGGGACTTGGTTTTCATCTTAATATCGTCCCAATTTTTGAGGACTTCTTCTGGTGTATCTGCGGTAATATTGCCAAAAACATGAGGGTGACGAATAATCAGCTTTTTGCATATTCCATCGGCAACATCTGAAAAATCAAAGCTATTTTTTTCTTCCTCAATTCTTGAATGGAAAACCACTTGCAAGAGAGCATCTCCAAGTTCTTCCTTTAGAAGCTCTGTATCGTCATTGTCGATTGCCTCGATAACTTCATATGTTTCCTCAATAAGATTCTGGCGAATAGACTTATGGTCTTGTTCCCTATCCCAAGGACAGCCATTTTCACTTCGGAGGATTTCCATAATCTTAATCAGGTCATCAATTCCATATTTATCTTTAAAATTAAAGTCCATAGAAACATCTCCAAACCTCTATAAATGCTATACTTGGTGCTAAAATAGTATACCCTATTAAGACGATATTTTCAAGGCATTTTTGGCATTTTTTATATATTTTTTTAAAACCGTATAAATTATAACTTTTTCAAGGCTATTTGCGTAAAAACTTTGGCTATTTTACTGCAATAAACATCTGAAATCTAAATTTCAAGGCTATTTCAGTGCAACATTTTTATCACCGATTCTTCGTTTAAGCTCTCTTATCATAACATCATTGATGTCTACCCACATATTTCTTGGCACTCTCAAAAGCTTTTTATTATCCTCAAAGTAGAAATATACAGGTGTAGAACCGTCAAATATATTCAAAACCTGCTTTGCACGAATAAATTCATTACATTCTTGATTCTTAAATCTCAGATAAAGCCCTGATTTATCGCTGTTACCCCTATTATTTTGTACTTTTATTTCGGGCTGTTCTGCTTTTTTCTTAGATGAACTATACATTGCCTTAAACTGTGCAATCTCGGCATCTGTTTTTGGTGCTGGATAAACTCTGTTGCACAAAAGCTTGGTTTCTTCGTCCTCCTTGATACTTACAGTACATTCCGCAAGAATAGCCTTGCCATCTCTTATAAGCGTACTGTATTCCATAAGTGTTTTAGGGAAAACGAGCATTTCTATACTTCCGAATTTATCCTCAATAGTCACAAATGCCATAGTAGAACCGTTCTTTATAATCTTAGTTCTGACCTCATTTATAAACGCAATAACCCTTACACGCTTGCCGTCATTATAGTATGCTGAACCTTCAAGAATATTATTTATAAGGTCGGTATTTAGAGCCTTAGACGCATTTTCATATTCTGCAACAGGGTGCCCCGACAAATAAATACCAACAACCTCTTTTTCAAGCTTTAAGCGTTCATTTTCGTCAAATTCATCTATGCTTTTTAGCTGATATGCGGGTTCTTCATTATCATCACCCATACCGAATAAATCAAGCTGTCCTGCGACATTATCACGATGGTCTCTTGCAAGAGAATCTATCAATCCATCAAGCGAATAAAGCATTTGTCTGCGATTTGCACCGAGTTTATCTAAAGCACCACACTTTATAAGACTTTCCACCGCTCTTTTATTCATATCCTTGCTATAAACTCTACTGCAAAAATCATAGAAAGAAGTATATTCGCCGTTTCTGCGTTCATTTATTATATTTGTGATAAAACCTTTTCCGATATTCTTAATAGCCATAAGTCCGAAACGGATATTCTTTCCGCATACGGTAAAACCAATATCGCTTTCATTTATATGAGGCGGAAGAACTCTGATATTATGCTTCATACAATCATCAATATATACGGCAACCTTGCCCGAATTGTCAAGCACGCTTGAAAGCAAAGCGGCATTATATTCACAAGGGTAATGACATTTGAGATATGCCGTTTGATACGAAATCATAGCATAGCAAGCTGCATGAGCCTTATTAAAAGCATAGGACGCAAAGCTTTCCATCTCTGCAAATATTTCCTCGGCAATGTTTCTTGGAATACCTCGTCTTATACAGCCTTCAACCTCAATACTGCCGTCCTCTCGCAAAAGTCCTTCTATAAATATTTTGCGTTCGTGTTCCATAACATCAGCTTTTTTCTTGGACATCGCCCTTCGCACAATATCCGCTCTGCCAAGAGAGTATCCCGCAAGACTTCTGAAAATCTGCATAACCTGTTCCTGATAAACAATACAGCCATAAGTAACTTCAAGTATAGGCTTTAAGAGTTCGTGCTTATAGGTTACTTTTACGGGATTATGGCAGTTTTCAATATATTTCGGAATAGAATCCATAGGTCCTGGGCGATATAGCGAAATAACCGCAATCAAATCTTCGATAGTTTCAGGCTTTAGCTGTGTAAGAACATTTCTCATACCGCTTGATTCAAATTGAAAAACGCCCTCGGTATCACCCTTAGAAAGCATTTCAAAAACCTTTTTATCGTCATCGGGAATATTTTTTATTGAAAAAAGCGGTTCTTTTTTACGAATCATCTTTTCTGTATCATCAAGAACAGTAAGATTTCTAAGTCCGAGAAAATCCATTTTCAGCAAGCCGAGTTCATCAAGTGTAGTCATCGTAAACTGTGTTACAATAGCTTCATCGTTTCTCGAAAGCGGAACATACTCGCTTACAGGCTTATCAGTTATAACTACACCTGCTGCATGAGTTGTTGCGTGACGAGGTGTTCCCTCAAGCCTCATAGCCATATCAATCAATCTATGTACGGCTGGTTCGTTATTATATCTCTGTGTAAGCTCATCAGAAATCGTAAGAGCCTTTTCGATAGTCATTTTCAAGTCATAAGGCACAAGCTTTGCGACGGAATCAACCTCCGCATAAGACATTGCCAAAGCTCTGCCGACATCTCTTATAGCACCTCTCGCCGCCATTGTTCCGAATGCAACTATCTGTGCCACATGGTCAGAGCCATATTTTCTTATGACATAATCTATAACTTCCTGTCGCCTGTCTTTACAGAAATCCACATCAAAATCAGGCATACTTACTCTTTCTGGGTTAAGAAATCTCTCAAAGAGCAGATTATATTTAATTGGGTCTATTCCTGTAATTCCTATGCAATATGCCGCAAGACTTCCTGCACCTGAACCTCTGCCCATTCCAACAGGTATCCCGTTCTTTTTTGCATAGCTTACATAGTCGTTTACAATAAGGTAATAATCAACATAACCCATTTTGATTATTACAGAAAGCTCATATTCAAGCCTATCAATAAGGCTTTGACTTGGATTTTCGCCGTATCTTCTATGTAGTCCCTTATAACATTCCTCACGAAAATACTCTATATGGTCTTTGCCGTCTGGAACATCAAAGCGTGGCAATTTTGTCTTACCAAATTCAAATTCAACATTACAGCGTTCCGCAATCTTAACTGTATTTTCGTAAGCTTCCGGCATATTCGGAAAAAGCTCACGCATTTCTGCTTCACTTTTAAGATAAAATTCATCTGTTGGAAACTCAAATGAATTTTCGTCCTCTATTGTATGGTTTGTCTGTATGCAAAGCAAAATTTTATGCAAATCCTTATCTTCACGCTTGATATAATGGCAGTCATTCGTTACAACAAGCGGTATATTACATTCTTTAGAAAGCTTTATTATGTCAGGATTTATGCGTTTTTGCTCAAGTATTCCGTGGTCTTGAAGTTCAAGAAAGAAATTATTTTCGCCAAAAATTCTCTTATACTTCAAAGCTTTTTCCTTTGCAAGCTCATAATTTCCACGCATAAGTGCCTTAGGAATTTCACCCGCAAGACAAGCAGAAAGTGCAATTATTCCCTCGTGATATTTTTCCAAGAGTTCCTCATCAACTCTCGGTTTACCGTAAAAACCGTCTATCCAAGCCATAGAAACAAGCTTTATCAGATTTTGATAGCCGACATTATTCTCGCACAAAAGCACCATATGGCGATTTTCTCTATCTAATTCTGCGACTTTATCAGTATATTTTCTTGGAGCAACATAGACTTCACAGCCAATAATCGGTTTTATTCCCTCTTTTTTAGCAGCTTTATAGAAATCAATAACGCCATACATACAACCGTGGTCAGTTATGGCTATTGCTGGTTGAGATAGTTCTTTGGCAGCTTTTACAAGATTTTTTATCTTGCAAGCACCGTCAAGCAGGCTATATTCAGTATGGACATGAAGATGTACAAAACTCATGGTATCACCTCACAAATAAAAATAGCTAATAAACTCCTAAGAAAACACTTAAGGTTTAGGTCGAGCCTTTTTAAAGGCTCGCAGGGTCGAGGGACGGAGTCCCTCGTGGGTTTTAAGGGCGAAGCCCTTAACATTCTTTGCTCCCTAAGGGACGGACTTCGTCCGCCCCTTTATTTCTTCTGTTAGCATCAGTAGTCAAACAGGGAACCCCCTGCGAGGGTTCCCTACGAAAAACATTCCACTGGAATGTTTTTCTACCCTCCTGCGCTCTAAGAAGCATAAAGTATTTCGCCGTCTGCGGACGGCGACCAAAGGCTCTGCCTTTGGAAACTGCGAGCCTTTGAAAAGGCTCAAGCGAAACTTTTAAATGTCTTAGGGAAATCTGTCAACTAATTGATTGCCTGATGCGATTCCGCGTCTTGACGGTGGAGGCACTCCACTATCCTAATTCTTCGGCTAATTCCATTATTCGCTCAATTCTATGATTAACTCCAGAACGGCTTATCGGCGGACTTAACATCTCACCCAATTCCCTCAAGCTACTTTCCGGATTTTCTACCCTCAAAATTGCTAACTCATACAAATCATTCGGCAAGGATTCTAAACCCCTCTTTTTCTTTATCTTATCAATAGCCAAAAGCTGTTTTGCAGAAGCCTTTGCAGTCTTATTGCTATTCGCCGTTTCTGAATTTATTTTACGATTAACAGTATTTCTTACAGATTTAAGCATCTTTTCTTGAATAATTTGCAAGGCTGACATCTGAGCACCTATTAAAGTAAGAAGGTCGGATATGCCATCGCTGTCTTTCAGATAGACAATAAAACTACCCTTGCGATTGATAATCTTGGGCTTTACTGCTAATTGTTCTATCTCCTCGATAAGATAAGATAAATCCTTTGCAAGATTCTGAAAAGGTGAAACAAATTCCAAATGATAATCCTTTTGTGGGTCGGTAACATTTCCGTATGATAAAAAAGCCCCCCTCAAAAATGATGGAAAGCTTTCCTCTGAATCAAAGTTCGCACGATTTATATGCAAACTAAGTTCATCACTGCTATGACCGAAAAATTTAAGCAAAATATTTCTACTTGGAAAGTCTGGAGAAGTAACAGTAATCTGCTTATCTCTAAGAGATTTTCTGTTCAGCGGTATATTAACATCGAAAATACTGCCTGTAATCAGCGTCATAAGCAGAGAATATGTTCTTGCAATCATTGGACTTTCTGTTGCAAAAAGTACCTTATCTGAACGCTGTAATTTTGAAAAAATAGTCATTCCATAAGCCTGAGCCTTCATCTCAGAAATAGTTTTGCACTCCACTCCAGCAAGCTCAGACTTAACCTCTTGAGAAAATGACATCTACTGCACCGCCTTATGTTCTTCTTATATCTCTGTGGTGAACTGACGCACGATAACCTTTTTTAATAAGATATTCATAAAGGTATTGTGCAGTTGCAACAGAACGGTGCTTGCCTCCTGTACAGCCTATTGCAATCATAAGCTGGCTCTTACCCTCATCGCAGTAGAGCGGAAGCATATATTCGATAAGAGAAATAAGTCTTTCAAGAAAACCCTTTGTCTGGTCCCACTTCATAACATAATCATAAACATTCTTATCAAGGCCAGTGAAGTTTTTAAGCTCTGGAATATAGAAAGGATTTGGCAAACATCTTACATCGAAGATAATATCCGCCTCTGATGGTGTTCCATACTTAAAGCCAAAGGACATACAGTTGACAACAAGTCCGAATGACGAATCGCCAAGAAATAATGCGGAAATTCTCTCCTTTAGCTGTGAAGGCGAAAGAAAAGAAGTATCTATTATGTAGTCTGCACGATTTCTTACCGTTTCAAGCAAACCTCTCTCAAAGCTGACCGCATCTGAAGTTGAGCCGTGATAAATATCTGCAAGAGGATGCTTACGCCTTGTTTCTTTATATCTTCTGAGTATTACCTCGTCCTTTGCATCAAGATAGAGGATTTTATAATTATTGTTATTGCTTTTGAGCTTGTTAAGTGCATCAAACAATGCATCAAAAACATCTCCGCCTCGAATATCAGTAACAATTGCAACCTTTTTAAGATGCTTGTCAGTCGATTTTTCGCAAAGCGAATAAAATGTCGGTATCAGTACAGGCGGAATATTATCAACGCAATAATAGCCAATATCCTCCATAATCCTCATAGCGTTGGATTTTCCTGCTCCTGAAAGCCCTGTTATAATTATAAATTCCATATATAACACCTCGTTTTATGTTCCAATAAATTTTACCTCACAGTGAAGCTCTACACCCTTTTGCTTATACACCTCTTTCTTGACATATGCAATAAGATTTTTGACATCTTCACAGGTGGCATTATTTTTATTTATTATAAAGCCTGAATGTTTTTCGCTGACCTCAGCTCCTCCGACACTTGCCCCTTTAAGTCCACATTCCTCGATAAGTGCCGCCGCAAAATATCCCTCAGGTCGCTTAAATGTACTTCCTGCACTTGGGTATTCAAGTGGCTGTTTACTCTTTCTTTTGCCCATCAGTTCGTCCATTTTCTCTCGAATTTCATTTTGTGATTTATTTTCAAGCTTAAAAAGTACATCTGTTACAATATATTCCTTATCAGTAAAAACACTTCTGCGATAACTAAAATTAAGCTCATCACGCTTAAAGCTTTTTATAATGCCGTTTTCATCAATGTAGCTTACCGCCTCGACAATATCTTTCATCTCTCCGCCATAAGCACCTGCATTCATATATGCCGCACCACCGACTGTGCCAGGTATTCCCCAGGCAAACTCCAGCCCGCTAAGCGAATTTTTAAGTGCATAGCTACAAACAGACGCAAGAGCCGCTCCTGAACCACAGCTAATCAAGCCATTTTCAGTAAGGCTCATTTCAGAAAATTCTCCGCCAAGTCTTATGACAATTCCTCTTATTCCATTATCTGATATAAGAAGATTTGAGCCTTTTCCTATAATGAAATATGGAATTTCATTTTTCTTACATAGACAGATAAGTTCCGCAAGGGCTTTTTTTGTCTTAACTTCGCAGTATACATCGGCTTTTCCGCCAATTTTAAAGCTTGTGTGCTTATTCATTGGTTCATCAAGGTTAATTTCTATATCTTCATTTGTAAAAATATTCAAAAAATCAAAATTATATTTCATAAGCAGACAAATTCTCCTATTTAAAGAGGTATGTTCCTTTCTCTCAGATAATCTAAAAAACTATCACCAATCAACAGATTTCTTTTCAGGTTCTGCATCATAAACTAATCCCAAGCTTGCAAGAAGCTCCTGTGCGGCATTATATCCCATCTTTTTCTGTCTGTTATTCATGGCGGCAACCTCAATAATAACCGCTAAGTTACGACCAGGCTTAACAGGTATAGTCAAAATCGGAACTTCTATTCCAAGAATATCTGTCATTTCGTTATCCATACCCATTCGGTCATATACTTTCTTATTATCCCAAAGCTCAAGGTTGATAACCATATCAATATTTTCTGTTAGCTTAACAGCACCCATACCGAAAAGTCTTCTTGCATTTATAATACCGATACCTCTTAATTCTATAAAGTGTCGAATATTTTCAGGTGCCGCACCAACAAGCGACTTTTTAGAAACCTTGCGAATTTCGACAGCATCATCTGCAATAAGTCTGTGTCCACGCTTGATAAGCTCTATTGCAGTTTCGCTCTTACCAACTCCACTATCACCAACAATCAACAAGCCTTCGCCGTAAACCTCAACGAGAACACCATGTCGGGTAATTCTTGGAGCAAGCTCTACATTCATATAAGAAACTATCGCCGCAGAAACCTCACTTGTAGCGTCAGCAGTACGCAAAATAGGAATCTGATGTTTTTCAGCAGCATCCATAAGTTCGTGATAAGGGGTTATTCCTCTTGTAACAATAACGGCAGGAGGTTTCATTGCAAATATTCTGTCTATTACATGCTTTCTCTGCTCAGAGCTGAATTTATTAAGATAAGCATTTTCAGTATTTCCGATAAGCATAAGACGGGTATTATCGAAATAATCAAGAAAGCCTGTAAGTTCAAGACCAGGACGAATGACATCTCTTGAAGCGATAAGAATATCATCAGGATTACCCGGCATATATGCAGTATCAAGCTGAAGTTCTTTTATAACCTTAGTTAATGAAACAGAAAAATTATTATCCATAAGAAATTAGCACCTACTTTCTTCTGATTTTACAAAATTCCGATTCTTGAAGCATAAAATTTCAGTAAACTTTCTATAATATTATACAATAAATTTTCAAAAAATAAAAGCCCCAAAGTTAATTAATCTTACCAATATTTTTTATCACTGTTTTTTTAATATTACCAACAAGGCGAATATAGTTTATATATATTTATAACCTAATAGTTTGTTGTTTACAAAAGAAAAAATGGCGGATTTTTCCGCCATTTAGAAAATAAGAGATGTTAAGGGTATTGCCCTTAAAACCCACCAAAGGCTCCACCTTTGGAAACTGCAAGCTTTTGAAAAAGCTTGAGCAAAACTTTTATCTGTCTTATGAAAACCTGTCAGCTAATCGGTAGTTTCCCCGACCGTGGCAACTATCTTCTCTAATCCACCACGAGCGAGGCTTGCCGAGCGATTCCGCGTCTTGTTCTGTGCGGTCACGCACCGCATCTTGACGGCGGATGCACTCCGCACGCTAAATTGCTTTGCTATAAATTTCTGCAACCTCTGCCCTATCAAACACCTTTGGAGCGTTATTCAAATTTCCAATCGAAATTTTCATACAGTTATCAGTCATCCACTCAACATCATCTTGAGTAATGCCTAAATCTCCAAGCTTTACTTCAAGGTCGATTGCTTTTAAAAAGCCTCTTATGCTGTCTGCACAATCCTTTTCATCTTTTCCGCCAAGTATCTTTGAAACCTCTGCAAACTTTTCAGGAAGTGCGGGTGCAAGTCTTGCAACAATAATCGGAGTAAGTGCCGCAAGACCTCTGCCGTGAACTATATTTTTCAAGCCTGAAGCAGGGTGTTCCATACCATGAGCCGCTGAAACTCCAGCAACTCCAATTACCATACCACCCAATGTTGCCGCTAAGCTTACAGCCTCCCACGCATTATCGTTATTATAATCATTCATAAGCAATGGAAGATTTTTTGCAATAAGCTTAATTGCAAGCAATGCCTGAGCATCTGTGAGAGGGTTAGCTTTTTTTGAAGTATAGGCCTCTAAGGAGTGAGTAAAAGCATCAAAACCTACCGAAGAAAGTATATGCTTAGGTATAGTTTTCATAACATCTGGGTCAATGATAGAAACACTTGGCAGAATGTTCATTGTGTAAAGTGCCTTTTTATCCTTAGTTTCAGGATTTGTCAGAACAGCAATCTGATTGCCTTCGCTTCCTGTTCCACAGGTTGTAGGAATGAGGATAATAGCCATAGCCTTTTTACCCTGTTTCAAGCCGAAAATATAATCAGAAATATCGCCCTCATTATTCATACAGAAAGCTATACTCTTTGCGGCGTCCATAATCGAGCCACCGCCTACACCAAGAATAATATCACAGCCTTCTTTTTTAGCAAGCTCAACACCCTCACAAACGGTTGTTGTCAGTGGATTCTGTGTAACTTTATCAAAGACCACTGCACCAACATCGCTTTTTTCAAGACTTTCAGTAACTCTGCAAAGTAAACCAGACTTCTTTGTGCTGTTTCCGCCTGTTACAACGAGAGCTTTTCTGCCATAATCCTTGCAAACCTCGCCGACAAGCTTAGATTTGCCTTTTCCGAACATAAGATTTACAGGAAGCGAATAATTAAAATTCATCATAATCAACACCTCAACGAATTACTGTTCTAAAATCAGTTTTAGCTTTGCCACAAACATTTGAGAAATATTTTCCCAGTTGTCCGAATAGCAAAGCCACTTTAAAACTGTTCTATTATTTTTCAAGAGCCTTTACAGATTCAGCGATAATTTCAGCCGCCTTATCGCAATGCTCCTCTGTAAGAATGAGCGGTGGAACCATACGGATAATATTAGAACCGATAGCTGTAACAATAAGCTTTCTATCAAAGCATTTATGCTTAATATCTACTGAATTAAAGCCGTCCTCGAACTCAACACCAACGAAAAGTCCAAGTCCACGAACTTCCTTGACATGAGGAACAACTTCTCTGAGCTTATTCATAAAGTATTCGCCCATCTTCTTTGCATTTCCTGCTAAATCTCTATCGAGAAGTTCACCAATCTGAGCAAGTGATGCAGCACAAGCAACAGGGTTACCACTATATGTACTTCCGTGTGAACCGCTTGTGAAATACTTTGCAACTTCGTCTTTTGCACAAATTGCACCAATTGGAAGTCCGCCACCCATAGCCTTAGCCATTGATACGATATCAGGCTTAATACCATAGTGCATATATGCCATAACCTCACCAGTTCTGCACCAGCCAGACTGAACCTCATCAAGGCAAAGTAACAATCCACGCTCATCACAAAGCTTTCTAAGACCTGTCATAAATTCCTTAGTAGCTGGGTGAACACCGCCCTCACCTTGTACAGGCTCAATCATAATAGCGATTGTCTTATCGGTGATTGCGTCTTCAAAAGCCTTGAGGTTGTTATACTCTGCGTACTTAAAGCCAGGTGTCATAGGTCCAAAGCCTTGCTGAATAGCTGAATCCGGTTGACCTGTTGCTGACATTGAACCAAAGCTTCTACCATGGAAGCCCATCTTTGCAGTAACGATTTCATACTTTTCAGGACCATACTTATCTACACCATACTTTCTTGCAAGCTTAATCATAGCCTCGTTAGCTTCAGTGCCTGAATTCTGATAATAAATCTTATCCATACCGATAGTATCACAAATCTTCTTAGCAAGCAATGCTTGAGGAATTGTATAAGGATAGTTAAATGTATGAATAAGGTCAGCGGCCTGTGACTGAATAGCCTTGACAACCTTTTCGTTGCAGTTACCAGCACTATTTACGGCGATACCTGCATAGAAATCGAGGTAAGCGTTGCCCTTTTCGTCATAGATATACATATCCTTGGCTGTTTCTGCGATGAAATCGAAACGCTCATAGGTTTCAATCATATACTTCTTAACTAAGCCCTTTAGTTCTTCGGCAGTAAGTCCTGTTTCGCTGAGTTTCATAACAAATTCCTCCAAAATTTATAAATTATAGGTTTTATAGCTTTTTGATACCAAGATAATCCATCTTGATTTTTACATAGCTTTCAATCAGCTGTACGCACTGCTCTATGCCAACCTTTTCGCTGTTAAGAGTAAGGTCATAGTTGATTGGATTTGTCCAATAGTTGCCCTTTGTGTAATATTTGTAGTAATTAGCACGATATTTATCGGTCTGAACAATGTTTCTTTCTGCAACAGCTTCATTAACCTGCATATGCTCCATTGTTCTCTTTAAGCAGAAGTCACGAGGTGCTTCAATATAAAGGCTGATTACATTATCTCTGCCTCTAAGTATCCAGTCCGCACACTTACCGACTATTACGCAAGATTGCGTTGCTGCAAGCTCCTCGATAATCTTCTTCTGATACTCGAAAAGCGTATCATCAGAAACGAATTTTCCTTTTGTAATATAATTTCTTGCCCTTGGCAAGCCTTTCATAAATGCCGCAAAGCCACCCTTTTCTCTGACACGCTCATTAACCTCATTGAAAAGCTCCTCATCAAGACCGCTGAGCTGAGATGCAAGCGTAAGAATTCTATTTTCGTAGCAGGATATTCCTAAATCCTTTGCAACCTTTGAGGCAATTTCCTTACCACCGCTACCGAAGCCACGAGCAACTGTAATAACAATATTATCCATTTGCCACAGCCTCCGTTTCAGTCTTGTTCTTCTGGTCATTAAGGAACCTTGAAAGGAACTCTCTTGTTCTCGGATTCTTAGGATTATAGAAAAGTTCCTTAGGAGGTGCGTCCTCGACAATGTAACCTCTATCCATAAATATTGTTCTTGTAGATACATCTCTTGCGAATGCCATTTCGTGAGTAACGATAATCATTGTAAGACCTGTATGTGCAAGCTCTTTCATTACATTAAGAACATCGCCAACCATTTCAGGGTCAAGAGCGGAAGTCGGTTCATCAAAAAGCAGAACCTCTGGATTCATACACAAAGCTCTTGCAATAGCAACACGCTGTTTCTGACCGCCAGAAAGCTGAGATGGATATGCGTTTATATAAGGTGCCATACCAACTGCTTTGAGGTGCTTAATAGCTCTCTCAAAAGCCTCCTGCTTTGATTCGTGCAAAACGCTTGTAACTGCAATCATACAATTCTTGAGAACGGTCATATTTTCAAAGAGATTGAATGACTGGAAAACCATACCTACCTTTGAGCGGTATTCATTGATTTCTTTTTGCTTGTCTGCAACCTCCTTGCCGTTAAAGTAAATCTTGCCGTCTGTCTGCTGTTCAAGCTTATTGATACAGCGTAGCAGTGTAGATTTACCTGAGCCTGACGAACCAACTATACAGATAACCTCGCCTTTCTCGACAGCAAAGTCTATTTTTCGGAGAACCTGATGGTCACCAAAGGACTTGCTTAAATTTTCAATAGCAATAACCTTTTTTGCTGTTTTTTCTGACATAGCTTAATCTCTCCTTATGCTGATTCTTTCATATATTCAACTGCAAGCACATAATCCTTCTTCTTTGCAAGCTTCTTTTCGAGCAAGAGGAAAAGACGATTCAGTACGAAGCAAAGTACAAAATAAATAACTGCAATTACGAGGTATGATTCGAAATACTTGTAGTATGTACCACCAGCTGTCTTTGCAACAAGGAACAGCTCGGAAACACCAATAACATTTAAGACAGATGTCATCTTGAGGTTTGTAAGGAATGTGTTTACCATTTCAGGAACAACATTCTTGAAAGCCTGTGGAAGAACTACTCGGAACATTGTAAGCATTGGTGACATACCGAGCGACCAAGCACCCTCTTTTTGACCCTTATCAACAGAATTGATACCGCCTCTGACTGTTTCTGCCATATAAGCACCTGTATTAAGAACAGTAACAAGAATACCTGCGAATATTGGGGAAATCTTAACATTTGCCTGAAGTAAACCGTAGTAAACAATCATACCCTGTACTATCATTGGTGTGCCTCTGAAAACCTCAACATAAACAATGCAGATAATTTTCAATGTTCTCATAAGTATACGCTTAATCAAATTATCCTGTTTATTGATTTTAATATCCTGAACCATACCAACGAGATAACCAACTATAAAGCCTACCAATGTACCTATTACAGCAATATAAAGTGTTATCCAAAGACCTTCAAGGAACATATATTTATATTCGTTCGCTATATATACTATCCATTCAAACATATTACTAGGATCGGAAAAATTCATAAAATGTTCTCCCCTTAATTCATTACTATTCTTAGAATATCTATGGCTGCCTTTTAAAGCAGCCACAGTATCAATTATTTACATCTGTGCGTTTGACTAAAATTCCTGTTTAGCTTATCATTAATTTCTTAATCTGCGACACTACGCTTAGTTAGCTGCTGGCTGAGCTGCGATTGCCTTTTCCATAAGCTCATCCATCTTTGTCTTATCGTTCCAGCCAATCTTATCCATAGCACCTTGAATCTTATCTCTTAGCTCTGTATCATTCTTTCTTGTTGCGATACAAACATTTGTCATTTCCTGGTCATTCTTGAAGGTATCATTTTCATCAAGCTTGATAAGCTTCAAATCTTTGTTTGTAAGCAATGCAGATTCAGCTGTCGGTACATCAATAACTACAACATCTGCAACTCCATTTGAAACTGCCATAAATGCTTCACCAGTTGTTTCGTAGTTAGATCCAAGTACACCATCAGGAATCTGGTCGAGCAAGTCAACCCAACCTGTGCCAAGCTGTGTTGTAATCTTTACATTCTTACCCTTGAGCTGTGATAGACCTGTAACCGAAGCAATATCTGAATCAGCTCTTACAACAATGCAGTTATCTCTATAATAATACGGTTCTGTAAAAGAATAAGATTTTGCCCTGACAGCTGTCTTACCCATACCAGCAATAATACAATCATACTCTTGAGAATCAAGTCCAAGTCCAATTGAATCCCATTCAACCTTATGGACTTCAACATCCATATCAAGTTCCTTTGCAATTTTCTGTGCAACCATTACATCATAGCCGTAAGCATATGTATTTTGTCCGTAAATCTTTACAGCCTTTTCACCATCAGGCGTACTTTCTGATGACTGTGTCCAGTTAAATGGTGCATAGGTACATTCCATACCAACTCGAAGAACCTTCTTATCGCTTGAACCTGTCGAGCCTGCTGATGAAATTGCTGTTTCTGAACCTCCACAGCCTGCAAAAATTGCCATTGTCATACAGCTTGCCATTGCGACTGCCAACACTTTCTTAATCCTGTTTTTCATACTTACCCTCTCCTGTCAATATAGATGATTATAAAGAAAGGCGTCACTTCATAATTTGCTGAATCCCTCTTTTTCAGCACTTTGAAGTGACGCCTTTGTCCCTATGTGAATTTTTGTTTTCATTATAATTACATAATGAAAACTGTTACCTTAAAAGCAAACTTTACTCATCGGAAACTCCTCCTGAACTGACTAAACTGAAAAAGGTCACTTCCAGTTTTCCGCACATCTTTGTTGCGTACTCACTAAAGTGACCTCATTGTCTTACTTAAATTTCATCAAGTGGTTTGTTTCACTTGGTATGTTCGTAGTATATCACCTCTTTTTTGAAATTGCAAGGGGTAATTTACATTTTTTGTCGAATTTTCTGAACTTCGTGCATTTATAACTAAGCTTAATAACCAAGTTAGTATTTTATATACAAAATGGACTTATAAGTCATAACAAAGAACAAATATAGAATTTTATTTGCTGTTTTTTCTTTTGTTGACAACATTAGTTTAAAAATGGCGGACGATGTCCGCCATTTAAGGAGCAAGAGATGTTAAGGGCGTTGCCCTTAAAACCCACGAGGGACTCCGTCCCTCGACCCTGCAAGCTTTTGAAAAAGCTCGAGCGAAACTTTTAATTTTCTTGGAGCAGTGCGGAATTTCATTGGTAAATTCTTCGACCGCGGTAAAAAGCTTATCTCGCCAATGTCGAGGTTTTGCTTGCAAAACCGATTCTGCATCTCGGGGGCGGCGGCTCTCCGCCTCGAGCGAAACTTTTAATTTTCTTGGAGTAGTGCGGAATTTCATTGGTAAATTCTTCGACCGCGGTAAAAAGCTTATCTCGCCAATGTCGAGGTTTTGCTTGCAAAACCGATTCTGCGTCTCGGGGGCGGCGGCTCGCCGCTAAAGTATAATGCAAATCAAACCGTTACAACCCTCATTGATAATGCGTTCAATAGTTTCCTTGAGTTTATTCCTTGCATCAGCTGGCATACGATAAAGCTTGTTGTGCAGACCTTCGTTGACAAGCTCGTGCAAAGATTTTCCGAAAATATTTGATTCCCAAATCTTTGACGGAGCTTCTTCAAATTCTTTTAGCAAATATGTCACAAGCTCCTCGGATTGCTGTTCCGAACCGACTATTGGTGTAATTTCCGTCTTAATCTCCGTCTTGAGCATATGCACTGACGGTGCGCAGGCTCTCAAACGAATACCATACTTTCCGCCTTGCTTGATAATTTCGGGTTCTTCAAGGGTAAGCTCTTCCATTGTCGGCATAACAATTCCGTAACCTGTTTCATTTACATCTTCATATGCCTTGCGAACCTTCTCAAAATCCGCTCGCATTGCAGAAAGCTCCATAAGGGTATCAAGCAATGCCCCCTCGTCCTCAATCTCAAGTCCTGTCTTTTCGCCAAGTACCTTATAGAATAATTCAGGGGCGAGCCTTACTTCCATTCTTGCGTGACCTGTGCCAAGGTCTAAGGCTGTTGCGACCGCAGATGTCACATATTCGCATTGCTGTATGCCATCGGTTATTTCTTTAATCTGACGAATACGCTTTGCCTCTCTCGACGAATCCTGTATGCATTTGAAAACAGAGCTTCTGAGCCAATGGTCCTTTTCAAGTGAAGTAACCCACTTAGGCATATCGACCTTGATTTCCTTTATCGGAAATTCAAAAAGAACATGGGCAAGAATCCTCTTGATTTCCTCCTCATCAAGTTCAGGACAGCTTACAGGTTCAACGGGGACATTATACTTCTCCGAAAGCATTTTGGCAAGATTTCTTGTTTCTGCCGAATTAGGGTACATTGAGTTAAGAAGCATAATAAACGGCTTATTTATCTCTTTAAGCTCATTTACAACTCGTTCCTCGGCTTCCTCATACTCCCCACGCTCAATATCACTGATAGAACCATCAGTTGTAATTACCAAACCAATCGTTGAATGGTCTGTAATAACCTTTTTCGTGCCGATTTCGGCAGCCATATTGAACGGAATAGCTTCCTCAAACCACGGCGTTTTTACCATTCGAGGCTGTTCGTCCTCGATATATCCTATCGCACTTGGAACGATATATCCAACGCAATCAATCATTCTTACACGAAAGGTTGCATTTCCACCAATATTGACCTCAACAGCCTCTTCGGGAATAAACTTCGGCTCGGTAGTCATAATGGTTCTGCCTGCTGCTGATTGCGGAAGTTCATCGGTTGCTCTGCCACGAGTCTGCTCATTTTCGATATTCGGAATAACAAGCGTATCCATAAAACGCTTGATAAAAGTGGATTTACCTGTTCTGACAGGTCCTACAACACCAATATAAATATCGCCGTTGGTACGCTGTGCAATGTCGCTGTATATATTTCTCTCTTCCATTGTGTTTTCCTCCCCTTACATCGGTATAAGAATCATTCCACGAGCAGATATAACATCATCAGCTAAATCATTTTGCATTTTTATAGCTTCAACACTTGTGCAATAGTTTCTCGCTATACTCCAGAGATTTTCTCCTGCGTCTGCATAATAAATCGTAAGAGCCGCTGTTTTATCACGCTCACGCTTCTGTTCCTCATCTGCTGTAATCTCATTGACTATTCGCTTTGAGATACTTTCAGAAACAGCCATATGCAATGAAATTCCCGCACGAACTTCAAGGCTGTTTTCTCCCGAAATACGGTAACTTATACTAAGTGGGGCAACAATCGGTTTACAAAAAGGATTAGTCACCTTTCCTATATCATATTCACGACTAAATTCAATCGGTTTTTCTGTATAGAATACTGCGTCATTCTCGTCACAGCCAAGTATACAGCAAGTAAGCTTGCATTTAATCATCAGTTTACCCTCTGCTTGCTGAAACTCGCACGAACACTGTGGAGAATCTCCATAAATATCAATTATTCGTGAGATAGTGGAATCAAGATTTATATCATTCTTTTCGCTGATTTCGTCATCTATAACTGTGGCAATATGTCTGCACGAAATCTGCTTATAGGTTAAATCAAGCTCATACGCTCTTGAATAAGCGTCATCTATAATTTTTATAGTATCTTCGTTATATACAGTCGCCATTACACAAAGCTTTGCCTCAAAGCTTATAAGAGTGCTGTCATCATCAAAATCAGATTTCAGACCAGCTTCATAGCTTTGAACGGTTAGCTCCATATCACAAGTATCAGAATCGCTTATTCCTGAGGCATCAAGCATTTCATTTATCGGAATACTAAATTCTGCTGTGTCAAGCTCACCTGTTTCAAGGTCTGTGACATATAGTATTTTCAGAACCGCCTCGCCCTTAACAATCAATTTTTCGGCGGCAAGCTTTGGTTCGGAATGACTTACTGTAAGTTCAGTTCGGATAATTGTCTGCGGTGCAGGACGGTTTTTTCCAATATCAAGAGTTTCATTTATGTTGATAATTCCACTCGAAATTCCAACAAGAGAGCTTATTGGAACTGTACTGCTTTTCTGCTCAACATCGTCACCTTGAACAGCTTCCGGAATTTCCTGCTGAGATTCTTTAAGCACTCTCGCAGAAACAGTAAACGCACCATGAATATCAAGTCTTCTTGGTGTCAAGGCTCGGCAGTTGACATATTCCGTTTTTATAGAAACACTTGCAACAGCGTTTTCAGAATCTCCCTTGATAGTAAATGAGCAAGAGAATGGCGAAGTATGCTCACAGCACCTTATAGTTTTGTTCTTGGAATCAAGATACAAAACTTTAATATTAACTACACCGTCAATCTCAAGGTTTCCACCCGAAAGATTTTTCATTGATATGTACGGAGTTGCCGTACACTTCAAAATTTTCTCTATATCGGGACAATAATCAGGCAAAGTGAAGTCTATATCGACAGGCTGTTCACTACTGCCCTCAAACACAGCTTCGCACACACTCAATGCCTTTTTCAACAGAACATATTCCATACAATATCCTCTCCTTTTTTAGTTCTAAAAATTTATATGCACTAAAATCAGAGAATATAACCAATATAATCACTCGCAAATATCAATCAGGTATATCCAATAAAATAACTATACCAATTTTCATCTAACTTATTTTCGGCAGTATAAAACTCTTGACTATTGTTTTTCCATACTATTCCATATTTTGATGATTCTGTTCCGTCAATATAAAATGTAATCACAGTATATTCAAAATTATCGTTATATTTAGATTTATTGATATTTTTAACTCGACAATTTTTAAGATTAGAAAAATATGGTTTTACTTCTGATTTAATTTTATTATCATAATCTAAATCATTCAAATGTATACTTACATTATCATCTAAAGAAAGCATATAGTCTTTTACTACTTCAAAATTTTTCTTGTTATTATAATAAATTTCTTCACACTCATCAATAGTTATAGGTTCAGAAATTACAGGTTTCTTATATATTAAATCAGGAAGCTTTTGAGAAAAATTCATTCCAAAAAGCAAAAGCACAGCTATTATCAAAATCAAAGATATAAAATATTTAATGAATTTAGTCATTTAATTTACACCTCACTATTAAAATATTACTTTTATATATAATTATATTATAGCATCTATTCAAACAAGTTTCTATTAGCATTCTATACAATATATTTATAAATACTTATACATATAAAAAGTGCAGTAGAAAAAATCCACTGCACTTTGCATTTAAATCTTTAATTTTATTGCAAAATTATTACTTAAGCCTCAGCTATAACTTCAACTTCTACAAGAACATTCTTTGGAAGTGTCTTAACAGCAACACATGAACGAGCTGGCTTGCTTGTAAAATACTTACCATAAATCTCATTAAATGCTGCAAAATCACCCATATCAGCTAAGAAGCATACTGTCTTAACTGCCTTATCGAAAGAACTTCCTGCTTCTGCGAGAATTGCTCCGAGGTTTTTCATAACCTGCTCGGTCTGTCCTTCGATTGTTGTTGCCTCAACATTGCCTGTCTGTGGATTGATTGCGATTTGTCCTGATGTGAATACGAAACCGTTTGTCTTTATAGCCTGTGTATAAGGACCAATTGCATCAGGAGCATTCTTTGTATAAACTTTTTCTGCCATAGTAAAAACTTCCTTTCAAATAAATAATTTATCAGTTAATGATATTATATCCTTGCTCTTTAAGTGCTTTTTTGATAGCTAAAATGTGTCCGTGGTCACGAGTTTCCATAGATAGCTTAAGATAGCAAGAATTGATGTCACTATTGATTTCTGCTCTGTCGTGATTTACTGAAACTACATTTGCACCAAGGTCTGCAATAATCTTGGAAACATTTTGGAGTTCTCCTGGCTTATCTGTAAGCTCAAGTGTAATATCAACTATTCTGCCTGTCATCTTAAGACCACGATTGATAACACGAGAAAGAATTGTAACATCTATATTACCACCTGAAACAAGGCATACAACATTCTTGCCCTTAATTGGGAATTTATTAAATAATGCTGCTGCAACTGATACCGCTCCTGCACCCTCAGCTACAAGCTTTTGCTTTTCCATAAGTGTAAGGATAGCTGTTGCAACCTCATCATCTGTTACAGTCATAATCTCATCAACATACTGCTTGCAGATTTCAAATGTATTATCACCAGGTGTCTTAACTGCGATACCATCAGAAATTGTATTTACGCCTGGCAAAGTTTCGATTTTGTCGTGAGCAACTGAAAGATACATTGATGGAGCGCCTGCGGATTGTACACCGTAAACCTTTACATCAGGACGAAGCTGTTTAATGGCAAATGCAACACCACTGATAAGTCCGCCACCACCGATAGGAACGATAACTGCATCAAGTTCAGGAAGCTGGTCTAAGATTTCAAGACCGATTGTTCCCTGTCCTGCGATAACCTGTTCGTCATCAAATGGGTGAATAAATGTAGCTCCGCTTTCCCTTTGAAGCTCAACTGCCTTATCGTGAGCATCATCATATGTACCATTTACAAGACATACCTCAGCACCATAGCTCTTTGTTGCCTCAACCTTAGAGATAGGAGCACCACTTGGAATACAGATAAGTGACTTAATATTATTTTTTGCAGCAGCAAGTGCAACACCCTGTGCATGATTACCTGCGGAACAAGCAATAACGCCCTTTGCCTTTTCTTCTTCTGAAAGTTGTGAAATCTTATAATAAGCACCACGAACTTTAAATGAACCAGTTACCTGCAAGTTTTCTGTCTTAAGATAAATATTGCAATCATCTGAAAGATTGGTTGCTTTAATCATATCTGTTGGGCGGATAACCTCTTTAAGAACATATGAAGCGTGATAGATTTTGTCAAGTGTCAGCATTATAATTTCTCCTTACGCATAAAATAAAAAAATCGTCCTTTAAAAGGACGAAATAATTCGCTATACCACCTTTTAATACATCAACAAATGTACTCTCAAATAACGGTGAGAAACCGTGTCCTCCTACTTATCTTTATAAAATGTTCAGCGACAAGCTCAAGGGTGATTTGTAAAATGGTTCTGTACTGTCTTACACCAAACGACAGCTCTCTGAAACAGGATAACCACAATACCGTTCCCTATCAAAGCTTATATATAATATATACCGCTTTTCTTTTGAAATGTCAAGAGAATTTTGCGAATATTTTTCGCTGAACATTTTTTGACTTTATATAAAGAATATGTCACTCTTAACAATGTCGCTCGTAGTGAACATAGGAAATTTATTCACGCAGAGGATTAAACTGCCAAGCGGGCGAACACAGTTCGCTCCTACGATTGGTTGTGATGCACTTATCTCAGACAGATAAAAGTTTCACTCGAGCCTTTTCAAAGGCTCGCAGTTTCCAAAGGCGGAGCCTTTGGTGGGTTTTAAGGGCAACGCCCTTAACCTCTCTTGCCCCTGTAAGGGCGGACAAAGTCCGCCCTTATGGAACTGATTTTGCTAACATACTGCCGAGTGGGCGAATACACTTCGCCATTACATCTATTTCCAAAGCTTATTACTAACAAAAAAAGCGGCGGATAAAATCCGCCGCTCAAAGAGCAATAAAATGTTGAGGTTCTACCAAACTAACATTATTTATTCACTTCAAATTTTGAGTATTCGCTCATATCAAGCTGTACTATGCTATGGCTCGTTTGTCGCTGACTTGCAGGTGGCAGCTTCATATAATCTCCGTAAAGATAAGTCAAATACTTATCATATTCCTTTGGAATCGGAAAATCGTGGCCATGAATCTTTACATAAATAACTTCATCAAGATATGATTTTGGGAATGCTCCATGATAAACATTTCTGCCCATTCCGTCATAAAGATACTTTGCATTTTTCTTGTGTTTGAATATTTTAAATATTCTATACTGTATCCATTGTGAAACTCTTATCGGGAAAATGGCTTTCAAAATATTCGCAACAAAAGACTGTACTTTTTTCTTATTATTAATCTTTCGATGGTTCCACTTATTGAATATCATAGCACGAATTAAAAGTGTAAACTGCAAATGGAGCTTTTGTCCCAGTGCAGAATTTGCGGTATTATCATGAGCAAATATGTCAAATGCCATACCATTATTCATTTTGCCATGCGTCTTTGAATACTTTGTTGCGAACATAGTATCATCAAGCCTGATTTTCGCAAATGGATAGTGACAATACTTATCTGTTTTAGAGGTCTGCAAGGTTAAACCTTCTGGCAACTCACTTTGGGCTATTTCAAGGAATTTATCATAATCCTCTCTTAGCATCATAATATCTGCATCATCGTCCCACGGGATAAAGCCTTCGTGCCTTACTGCGCCAAGCAAAGTTCCTCCACCAAGAAAATACTTTATATTATGCTTTCGGCAAATTCTATCAAACTCAAGAAGATAACCGACCAGAACATTCTGTATATTTAGCATCTTTCCTTCGTGAGAAGCATCAAAGCCGAAAGGCTCTTCTGTTTGTCTGCTCTTTACGCAAAGCTGAATTATTTCACTAAGCTCAAGGAGCGGCTCACAGTTAGAATTGACTATCATAGCATTATTCATTGCGGTGCCATAATAAGGGTCATCTTCACAAGCTGCAAGTTCTATTTTTGCAAATTCTGGGTAAATGTCATAAATCATACTTGCAAGCATACCGACCGAAACTGTCGCATTTCTGCTTATAACATTAAACACAGAATTTTCCTTAAATTCATAGAAAGCATAGAGCAATGCGTGGATTACTTCATTCAGATATGTGAATGAATATTTTTTGCGTGTATTAGGCAATGAAATTTGTTTACCCTCTGCAACTGCACTAAAAAGTTCATCTGTGAAATTTTGAGGAAGTTCAGCCTTTGCACCAAGTAAAATGCCTGAACGCAAAATTATAGTTGGCAAATTAAACTGCTTGGCATATGCAGAAAAATATGTTTCTATCGAAACAGCTGTGGTTTGTGACATATCGCCGTTATTTGAAAATGGAACAAAACCTGCTTCATTCTCGGAGATTACCAAACCACGCTCAAGCTCACCATATACACGATAATCTGAAAGCAAGATACATCTTTCAAGACAACTTTTTGCTGTTGAAATGGCTCTTGCAAAATTATTTGTTATTCTGCAATACTCCGCAGATGTTCCGTTAAGTTCCAAGCCACATATACCAGTAGAAATAAAGAAATTATATTCGGTAGCGGCAGCCTGTTCGTAACTGCAAAGTGAAAAATCGTTTCTTTCTGCAAGCTTTTCAGAAAGCTCATTACCGTTGCCAAGCATAAGAACCTTAATAGAAAGCTTTTCTTTATCATTAAGAGCAAGCAAGCTCATACATACAGTAAGCTTCATATATTCAGATTCTCCGTCAACAACAATCGTCTTTCCACTCAATTTTTGGTATGGAAAATCCTCTACTCCGAGCATCGCAAGAGCGTAATCTCTTTCATATTCACCCAACATTTCAGATATATTCATTAAGCAATTCGCCCTTCTTTATAAATTGAGAATCTTTTGTATACCCTCTTCAAGTCTGAGGTGGTCTTTAAAGCCAAGATTTGAAAGCCTTTCACCATCAAGAATTAAGCAAGGCGTCATAAATGAGCTTTCCTGTGGTTCTTCTGCTGTAAGATTTTTCTTTTGAAGCTTTTCTGCAGTAGTAAGTATCATACGGAGAGTAGCTGTATTATTCTTGAAAGCTATATTATAAGCCTCATTATCTTTGCCATTTAACAAGATAAAAAGTATTGCTCTTACGCAATCTGCGAGATAAGCTACGCTCATTTTTTCATCAGCAAGCTTTGGCAAAATTGCTGTATTAGTCTTAGAATCCTGAATAAGCTTGAAAATTTTCTTGCTATTTTTTGAACAAAGTCCCCTACCATAGCCATACATAATAGGTAATCTCGCAAAGCTTACGGATAGACCTCTTTCCTTAGCAAAATTACTTACTAAGGTTTCTGAAAATCTTGCATCTGCTCCGCTAAGATTTTTGGAATCCGTCAGAGAAATATATCCCACTTCATCTTCTTTTATAGGCTCAAAACCGTTATGTACTGAACCATAAATATTCATAGGAGAAACAAATACAAGGCGAGCTTTTTTCCTTGCGGCAAGAGCCATAACAGATGAAATCATCGTTTTGCTTTTTGCGAGAATTGTACCTATACGTGTCTTTGATTTAGCTATATCATATTCATCTGTTGAAATAAAGATTATATAATCAATCGCACTTTCTGCTATTTTATCAAAATTTTCAAAGAAGTCATTGATAGCTATAAAGTCATCTCTATCCTGTTGATTAAGCTTTCCGACAGATATTACCTTTATATTATCGCCAAAAAGGTCATTTCTCAATAAAAGCGAAAACGCTGTACTTTCGTTTACAGCGTCATTTTCACCAACTATGAGAACCGTTTTATTTTTTAGCTTATCAAAGCTTAGATTTGAATTTGCAATATACTTAAAATCTTCAAGCATATAGCTATATTTGTTATCACCAAAAAGGCTTTCTATTTTTACCATACTACATCTCCATTACAACACATCAGGTAATCTTTTTCTTAATCTTGTAAAGTTAAAGATTCCTAAGAATATTATTACTGCAAATTCTGCAAAAAATATAATCGTTTCTGTTGAATTATCGAAAAGCGGTGCTCCGATAAGAAATGCCTTTCTATAACCATTTACAAAATAGTTAATCGGATTGAAGTACATTATCTTTCTAAGCCAATCGTATTCTATCGTATATGAATTATAGATAATTCCTGAGAGCCAAAAAAGACCTGACATAAAGGAAACTATCATATTTTCAAAATCTCGACTGAACGCACACATCGGAGCTGTAGACCACGAAAGTGCCAGAAAGAACATAAACATCAGTGGACAATAATAGAAAAATTCAAGATTAGACCACATTGGCTGTATTCCCGCAAGAAGCATATATACATACATCAAAATAGACAAGAAGAAATGTACAAACAGTCTTGAGAGAGTAACATAAGACATTATTGCAGAAACAGGGAATGAAACTTTTGTGACAAACTGACTATTGGCTCGAATTGATTTAGAACCCATAAGAATTGCATCATTTATAAAGAACCACGGCACAAATCCTACCATAAGGAATATAAAGTATGGAGTTCCGTTGCCAAGCTCATCACGAGCCGCACCTCCACGAACACCGATAGCAAAAGCAAACCAATAAACAAACAATGTAAATACTGGTTTAACAACTGCCCAAAGAGGTCCAATCACCGCACCTTTATAAGTTTTAATAAGTTCATTTTTTGCAAGAATAAAGATTTGTTTTCCAAAACCTTTATGGTCATTCCAAATCATTCCCAAATTATAGCACCACCTTAAATTAAAGTGCGAACTTTGTTCGCATTTATAGAGTAATATAGAGTAAGAACTGCTAAATGTGTTGTCCTTAACAGTGGCAACACATTTCAGTCAAAACTTCAACATTGATAAAAAAATCTATTATCACAGAAGAAGTAACTGCTAAGCAATTATTTATGCTGTCTTAAAAATATATTGGCAATTATAATTTTTAAATTTACCATGCATTATTTATTCTATTGTTTTTTGAGCATTTGTCAATATATATATATGAATTTCAGCTAATTTCCTACTCATTTTAAATTTATTTTCTAATTCTGTCTAATTTGCTAATACATATTCTGCACTTTTCAACTAATTTAAATTCTATAAAAGTTGATTATCTATGAATATTTTCTACAAAATTCTTTTTTAGTTTTACAAATTTTTAGGAATGTATAGTGACAACCATTCGGCTTTTTGCTATACTAAGTATGGATTATTATATATTAGGAGGAATTATAATGCTTGATTTTTCATCCGAGGTTTTTTATCGTGGGGAATGTTTCTATGCTTATAAATATTTTGGTGCTCATATAACTGATGGAGGAGTAATTTTCCGAGTATATGCACCTGCTGCTCGTAGAGTTGAACTTATCGGAGAATTTAATGGCTGGAATGGCGAAAACAGTGCTATGAAAAACGATGGCAGAGGTTTTTATGAGCTTTTCGTTCCTAATGCTTGTGAAGGTCAGATGTACAAATATAGAGTATATCAGGCTAATGGCAGAATTGTGGATAAAGCTGACCCATACGCTTTCGCATCTGAGCTAAGACCAGGCACAGCCTCTATCATAGCATCACTTGATAAATTTAAGTTTACTGATTCTAAGTGGATAAATTCACGAACAAAGCTATATGATGAACCTTTTAACATTTATGAAATTCATTTTGGTTCTTGGAAAATGCCTAACGGTGGCATCACTGAAGAAAGCAAGCCCGATGAGCTTTGGTATAATTATAGCGAAATTGCAGACGAGCTTATCGCTTATGTAAAGGAACATCATTTCACACACATTGAAATACTTCCGCTTGCAGAACACCCATTTGATGGCTCTTGGGGCTATCAGGCTGCTGGTTATTTCAGTGCAACAAGCCGTTATGGCAAGCCACAGGATTTGATGGAATTCATAAATAAGTGCCATAATAATGGCATTGGTGTTATCATTGACTTTGCATTCGTACATTTTGTCCGTGATGACTATGCAATGGGTATGTTTGACGGCACTCCACTTTATGAGTATCCACCATCAGATGTAAACCAAAGCGAATGGGGTTCTTATAACTTTAACCTCTCAAAAGGTGAGGTTCAGAGCTTTCTTATGAGTTCTGCTGCATTCTGGCTCGATATATATCATTTTGACGGTATTCGTATGGACGCTATCAGTAATGCTATCTATTGGATGGGCAATAAAGACAGAGGAATTAACGACAGAGCTTTGGATTTCGTCCGCAAGATGAACTGGAATCTTGATAATACATTCAGAAATGTTATTCTTATTGCGGAAGATTCAACCGACTTTCCTAATGTTACCCGTCCTGTTGAAAAAGGTGGCTTAGGCTTTGACTATAAGTGGGATTTAGGCTGGATGAATGATACTCTTGAATATTTCAAGCTTGACCCATTCCTTCGCCAATATCACCACAATAAAATCAACTGGTCTATGGCTTATTTCTACAACGAACGCTATCTGCTCCCACTTTCACATGATGAGGTTGTTCACGGAAAGGCAACTATTGTTAATAAGATGTGGGGCTTATATGGCGAGAAATTCTCTCAGGCTCGTTCACTCTATACTTATATGTTTACTCACCCTGGCAAAAAGCTTAATTTTATGGGCAATGAAATTGCACAATTCCGTGAATGGGACGAAACCAAAGAGCCTGACTGGTTCTTGCTTGAATATCCATCACACAAAGGATTTGCAAGATTCTTCAACGATATATCAGCAGTTATGGAAGCTCACCCTGCTTTCTACAAGCACGATTATGATAGCAGCGGTTTCTTATGGATTGATGCTAATGATAATCACAATAATATTTACTCCTATATAAGAAAAAGCGAAAAAGATGCCTTTATAATCATTATGAACTGTGCTCCTGTAACTCATGAAAATTTCCCTATCGGAACAGAATATCCTTGCGAGCTTACTGAAATTCTTAACACTGAATGGGATATTTACGGTGGCTGTAATGTAAGAAACGATAAGAAAATCAAATCAGAGGATATTCCTTATAATAACTTTCCTTGCACTGCAAAAGTTACTATACCGCCTTTTGGAACTGTTATTTTTGAGGTTAAAAAAATCAATCGACCAGTTAAGCGAATGACCGTAAAACCAAAGACAACAAGAAAATAAGCTGTTGCTCTATTTACTCTGATATGCTATAATATTCAAAAATTAAATGAAGGAGAATTGCAATGAAGGTAAACGGAGAACAGATTCAACTAACAAAAGCAACAACACTTGAGGAATTTCTTAAAGAACAGGGCTATAATATTCAAAGAATTGCCATAGAACGCAATGATGAGATTGTACCACGAGAAAATTTTTCTGAGGTTATGCTCAGCGATAGTGACATAATAGAAGTCGTACACTTTATGGGTGGAGGCTGCTAAAAAACTAAATATAAAAAAACTTCCGTAGTTTTATATTAAGCTACGGAAGTTTTTTATTTAATAGTAAAAGAAAAAGCAGTTCATTTGATCATAAAAAAGTCTTTCTTGTAAATCAATAATATGGATTATTAATTCCTCGTTTGCGTTTTATTATTGATGTTATTATAATGCTTATCACTATTATAATGATGCTTATGACTGATATTATGAATATTGCTGGCATTGTTGCTGTAAGATATTCAAATACATCATCAACATCTTCAACTTGAGTTAAAATTCCTTCATCAGACCATTTATAAGAATCATAGAGTGTACTTGTACAATCAACCTTAGATTCTTTGCCCTCATGTTTATGCAAGTCAAAGTAATAATCGCTTTTTAGCAAATACTTATGACTTGTTGAAAAAGCTACTCCTCCAATAGGGTCATCCCATGTTACATCTATATTGTAATATTCTCCATCAAGCTTAACTACATTCCAGATATGATTAAGCTGTTCGCTTTTTGCAGTTGTTGCTTCTATGCCACATTGCTTCATTACATAATCGAAAAGTCCGGTATATGCCATACAAGTTCCCTGCCCTGTAAGAAGCATATTATATACATCGGAACTTCCTTTAGTTTCATCATAGCTATAATTTTTCACTATATAATCGTGGCACGAATGTATCTTATCGAAGTCGGTTTCTGATTTCATAATTTCATCAGTTATAAGCTGTATTCTTGAATTAAAATCATTAACCTTTATTCTGAGCTCAGAATCACTATATTTAAATGAAAAGTATATAGAAAAGGCTTCATTACTCTGCTCTGAATAACTTACCTTATACTCTCGATTTACATAAAAGAGCTGGGGATTTTCCTCAATAATATCTGTAACAATTCCACTCATATCGTCTTTTGAAATATTATACTCGCTTATATCAACTTCATTTTCAAAGTTTTCAAGTGCATTGATTATACTTTGCTTAGCATACTCTAATGAGTTATCTTCATAGGCATATACTATCGTTGATATTTGCATAAGAAATACAATAAGAATTACAGAAACTATTAGCTTTTTCAGAGTAATCACCCTTAGTTAAATAATGATACCTTGACGATTTGCTTATTAGAAAATACTACAAACTTGCCATTGACATCTTCTTTAATTGCAATAGAATCGAAATGTTCTGGCTTATCATAATCTGTTGTATAGCCGTCATCATCATAGAGAACATATTCACAAGGTCTATCCGCATATGCAATAACTTCAAAACGAGAAGTATCAATGTTATCTGTGCGGTCTGTTGGTTTACAAAGTGGAAGAAGTTTATTTTTTCTCATAAAGAGCGGTACTTCGTTCAAGGCGACATCTATAAAATGATAGCCCTTTGGAAGAAGTGCATATTTTCTTTGTGTTGGACTTGTAAATTTAATATAAAGCATATCTTCAGGTAGATATACATATCTTCCCCTTGCATTCTGAGTATATACAGGAGTAAGCATAAGTCCATCACCAAACATAAGCTGGTCTTCAACTGAAGATGCAAAGCTATCCTCTGGATAATCGAAAGAAAGCGGTCTGAACATCATTTTATCTGAAAGAGCAGCTTTCATATATTCACTATAAATATATGGTATCAAGCTATATCTGATTGAAATGATATTCTTGAAATCTTCTGTATTTCCGAAATTATAGCATTCCTGAGCTCTTGTTCCGAGAGCGGAATGATTTCTCATTAGTGGAGTAAATATTCCAAAAGCAAGCCATCTGAGAAGTAAATCTCTTGTGCAATTGCCACCAAAGCCGCCCAAATCTGCACCTGTATAAAGAAAACCACACATATTAAGTGATGGCATTTGCTTGATATTCATAAGAATATGCGCCCACCAGGATTGGTTATCACCTGTCCATATACCGCCATATCTGTGCATACCGATATATGATGCTCTTGAGAAAATCAACATTCTCTTATCAGGGTCAAATCTTTCAAAAGCCTCCGCAGCGGCACGAGTCATATTATAGCCATAAAGATTGTGTACAAGCTCGTGACAGAGAACCTTTCCATCCATATTATGATAGAACGACGCATAATCCTTATCACTATTTGAAAGCCCTGTAAACTTATCTTTTAACGCAAAGAAAGAATTTATATCCAAATCCTTTCCTTCTGCTTCATTGGCTGCTTCAAGTGCAGATGCCAAGCCTTTTTCACTATAAAAAATAGCTGGCTCGTTCATATCGTTCCAGAAACCCTCTATTCCATCATCAACAAGAGTTTTATACTTATCTCCGAACCATTTACGAGTCTTGGAGTTTAAGAAATCAGGAAAATGTGTCTTTCCTGGCCATACTCCTGCGGTAAAATCTCTGCCATCAGCAGTTTTACAGAAATGATTATCACGAACACCCTCAACATAAACATCATAACCATCTTCAATCTTTACAGCAGCATCTATTATAGGGACAAGGTGTATGCCCTCTTCTCTCATTTCTGCAACAAATTCTTTAAAATTAGGGAAAGACTTTTTATCAACTGTAAAATCTTTATACCTCTCCATATAATCTATATCAAGATATACTGCGTCAAGCGGAATACCGCTCTCACGATATTTTTTAACTACTTTTCTGACATCGTCTGCTGTACGATAGCCCCAACGGCTTTGCTGAAAACCAAAAGCCCATTTTGGTGCAATATAGCTTCTGCCGATAAGCCCTCTAAATTGTCTGACAATATCATAAAGGCTTTCTCCTGTGATTATATATAGTGCGAAATCTCCTGTTTCACATTCAATAGAAAGTATATTACTATCAGTAAAACCTATATCAAAAGTAAGCTTTGAGGGTGTATCTACAAAGACACCAAAACGCTCGAAGCCATCAACTAAAATAAAATTATGTGCTCCATATAGTGAAAGCTTTTCTTCTGTATGAACCGGGTCATCGTTACAGAAACTTGTGTAAATATATCCACGCTTATTTATTCCACGATTAGCTTCACCCAAACCATATATAACATCAGCATCAGTCATACCAAATTCAAGACAATTTGGCTTATAGTCCTCTTCATAGAACATATCAGGTTTACCATTCTCTGGAAACATATCAATAACAACTGCACCTGTTTCAATAGGAGAACCATAAATATACTTTTTTATCATATCAGACTTAACCTCCAAAATATCTTATTTTAAAAATTTTAAACCATGCTTAAATAAAATTTTAAAAAAGAATTTTTTAAATTCTTGATATGATTATATCATATCATTAGATAAAATCAAGGCAATATATCTATTATTTACAATTTTTATGCACTTTGGATAATTTTATAATAATAAAAAGCACCTGATACAATACATCAGATGCTTTCTAAAAATCAGTGATGGTTAGTAAATTATTACTTATCTTAACATTTGTCCACAATGACTGCAAGTAATAGAATAGCCATCAATCGGTGCTCCACAATGTGGGCAAAAACTTTGTTGCTGTGTAGACTGTTGTGGTTGTTGAGGCTGTTGGTATGGATTATTTCCGAAATATGTATTTTGCTGATATGGATTTTGCCCATTTTGTGGCGGATATTGTGGATACTGAGGATATGAAGGACCCATAACAGCAACAATAATTATACCTATTACGCCCAAAAGTCCAAACCACATATATGAACTTGGTAACCCTTTAGATTCTGCAATTTTTTTGCAAATCCATACAAATAATGCACATATTCCTACAACTATTGCAATCCAGACAAAGAATATAAAAAAAATCACAGCTATATTCATAATATAGTTTTCCTCCGATAAATCACTTACTTGTTCTCATCTTATCCTTATCAACAATCTTCTGATAGTCCATAATCTCTTTATATATACGCTCGCAGTTATTATGGTCATGGAAATTATAGAAATCATCGACTCTGTCGATATATTTCTGTTTCATCTTACAGCCCTGACGCATATATTCGCAAAGAGTATCTACAAGCTGTTCTGATGTTGTGCAAATCTCACCAAAGCCCATAGTATCATAGAAGAAACAGCCGTCGTCATAATGAGCAGGAAGTTCTGCTGGGTGAAAGTATACGAGTGGCTTTTTCATATAAGCAAAGTCAAATTGTACGCCTGAATAGTCAGTAACCATAAGACTTGATTCTGTAAGAATTTTCTCATAGCTTAAATCACCAACTGATGGTATAACTTCAACCGCACTATTTGGAGTATAATCCTTTGCCTGAGCACTTACAATCGGGTGGAGAAGATACTTAATCTTATAGCCACATTCTTTAGCTGTTGCAATAAGCTTCTCATTATTTATAAGGTCATTATAAATCTTATAATAAACTGTATTCTTGAAATCTGGATTATATGCTCTCTGTTCACCCTCGCTTGTAGTAACAGGCATAGCATTATACATTCTCCATGTAGGAGAAAGCAAGATTTGCTTTTGGTCGTTTGATACAAGCCCATCATATCTTCCGATACCTGTAAGACGAACATAATCAAAGCCCTTATAGCCATATGCGTGGTGCATAAGATTATTATACTCATACTTTGATGCAATGAAATAGCGCTTTGTGTTATCAACTATTCTCTGTTGAGCCATAGCACATTTCTGAACAGTAAGTCCATGCTGTAAGCACATTGTAGAGAAATTGCAAAATCCACGAATAAATCTTGAATATTCCATAGAATAGCCATTAAATGGGAAAGTATTACTGTTTGTAATAAGAATTATATCAGCATTCAGGAAAGCCATCTTATGCTTTAAGGAATGGTTTTTAAGTGGCTTCATACCATCTTTTTTAAGCTTACGATAATCTGGAGTATTCTTATCAATAATATAGTAGCGAGTAATGCCATCATTGTTTCCTTTACAGAAACGATAGAGATATTCGCTTGAATCTCCACCCTTATAGAGCTTATCATACATAATCCAAATTCTTTTATTCTTGAAATATGGTCTTGTAAGCCAATAAGCAATTCTTCTAAGGAACATACTCTTACTCTGTGGGAAAGTATTTCTAAGGAAGTGAATTTCTTTCTTGAAAGTATCCTTAGCGCTTGCCTTTGTTATAAGAATTGTGTTGCTATCATAGACTGCTGTATATTCGTTAAATCTCCAGTAAGCACCCTTTGGTGAAGCTGTAAGCTTTGCCCAGTGGTGCAAGAAAGAAATCCCAAGATTTACTCTTTCACCATTTACAACTGCATAGAAATATAATCTTTGCTTGTTTCTTGCTTTTTCGAGGTCAAGAGCCAAATGGAAAGTAAACTTCTTATAAGCACTTACTCCAAAATATTTTGTAAGAGAATATCTGTCGTTATTTTCAAGCTCATAATCTATGCCATTAAAGCTCGCATAAAGCTTATAGTTTTCAAATGGCATAATTCCTCTGAAAGAACCATCTATAACCAGCTGTCCATTATGATATTCCATAACATGAATACCGATCTTGAGAGTACTTATTGCAAGCAATTCAACATCTTTAAAGTTAATTCTTACATTTCTCTTGAAATATGTGTAGGATAAATCTATATCTCCGTCATTTTTAATTCTCTCAAACATCAAAGCGGCTTCTGCACTATATTTTAGAATCTTATATTTATTTTTATTTAAGATAGTTGCATCATCAATAAGATTAAGAATTGCACGAACCTTTCTAAAGAAATCTTGAAGTTCTTCATCATTCATTGTTCGCTTATTTCTATTATCAAGGTTAGCAAGAAAACGAATTGCAATATGAAACATTGCTGCGACCTGAACAAATTCAGGTGTTTTACCGTTTTCGTCCTTAATCTCACTCAAAAGTGGAATTAAAAATTCGGTTGTTTCCTCTGTATACCACTCTTTGAAATGTGCTGGAAGATAATACATAAACTGGTCTTCCTGTGGCATACGGAAGCTATAAGAACAATCAGAAACGGTTGACAAGGCCATTTTCTTTGCTTGAAGTCTTATGATATAATCATTTCCTGCATCATAATTAAGCTGTTCATTAAACTGCAATCCCTTTGCAGTGCTTGTCTTTATAAAGCAAGCATAGATTGAATCATGAAAGTACTGTGGTGTTCTATGAAGGTCAATGATTACAGATTTATTATACTTTGAAAGATTGAAAAGATACGCAACCTTACTTGTAGTAATAGCCTTGTTTATGCAATATGCCATAGTAGAAATAACATCTGCTCCAGGTGTCTTTCTGAATCTCTCAAGCCCTGATGAAAGGTAATTATCGCTGATAACATCTCCGCAGTTAATTACTGTGAAAATATCAGTTTCAACAAGTGGTAATGCGATATTCATAGCCTTTGCAAGGTTATTTGCAGGAACACTTACCATATTGAGAATATCGCCAAAGGTTTCTTTATATTTTTCGCAGATTTTTCTGCAAGATTTAGAATTTATACCATTTATAACGATAAGTTTAATCTGATTTTGTTCAATATCAGTCTGAGCAAGAATAGAATCGAGTGTAGCATTAAGCTTGCTTTTAAAGGTTCCGTCAAAAATTGGTATAATAACAGTCAATGCTGAAGGATTAAAGCTGCTATTAGTCATTGACATTGCTACTTTATAATCCATTTTGTAAAGCCCCCATAAAAATTCAATATCTAAAATATTATACCACAATTCTGACATATTTCAATCTTTAAGAAACAAATTTAACTAAATATACAAAATATTATTTTATATTTACAACTATATCTCTTAAAATTTACTGTGTTCGGGCAAATTATGCCACATAGATAATTTGTTTATAAACAATTTGAATTAAGCCTTACTTTCTTGCTAATACTAAAAAATATAAAAGAAAGCGAGGTTTATACTATGCAATTTTCAAAGGTTGAGATTTGTGGTGTAAATACATCTAAGCTTAAAGTCCTTAACGAAAGCGAAAAAAAAGCCCTGCTTAAGCTTATGCACGACGGAACTCCAGAACAGAAAAAACAAGCAAGAGATGATATGATTAATGGCAATCTCAAGCTTGTTTTAAGTGTTATAAAACGATTTGCAAACAGGGGTGAAAACCCTGACGATTTATTCCAAGTGGGTTGTATTGGTTTAATAAAAGCTATTGATAATTTTGATAGCTCTCTTGATGTAAAATTTTCAACCTATGGTGTTCCTATGATTATTGGAGAAGTTAAACGATATTTAAGGGACAGCAATACTATAAGAGTTAGCCGTTCTATGCGTGACACAGCATATCGTGCAATGCAAGTAAGAGAGCGTATTACTGCTGAAAAAAATCAAGAGCCATCTGTTGAGGAAATTGCAAAAGAGCTTGGTATAAAAAAAGAAGATGTTGTCTTAGCTCTTGAAGCAATAGTAGAGCCTGTATCATTATATGAACCAGTATTTTCAGATGGAGCGGATACTATTTATGTAATGGACCAAGTTGGAGATGCCAACGATGATATGAACTGGCTTAACGAGCTTGCATTAAAAGAGGCAATCCGCTCACTTGAGCCACGAGAAAAGCGTATACTTTCATTAAGATTTTTTGCAGGAAAAACACAAACCGAGGTTGCTAAAGAAATTGGCATAAGCCAAGCTCAAGTATCAAGACTTGAAAAGGGTGCATTAGAAAAAATCAAAAATGAAATCTAAAAATAAATATTTCATAAATGGGCAGCTACATAAATGCAACTGCCTTTAATTTTTATTTTCTAACCGAAATACCCATATCAGAAAGATATTCTTTAAGGTCTGGTATAGCTATCTCTCCAAAGTGGAAAAGAGATGCCGCAAGAACTGCATCAGCCTTTCCCTCTGTGAAAGCATCATAAAAATGTTCCATACTTCCTGCACCGCCTGATGCAATTACAGGTATGCCTACATTTTCAGAAACTGCCCTTGTCAGTTCAAGGTCATAGCCATTCTTAACGCCGTCACAATCCATACTTGTGAGAAGAATTTCACCAGCACCACGCTTTTCAGCCTCAATGGCCCACTGGAGAACATCTTTTCCTGTGTTTATTCTTCCGCCGTTTATATAGACATCCCAACCGCTGTTATCTGCTCGGCGTTTTGCATCAATCGCAGTAACAACGCACTGAGAACCAAATTTATATGCTGCCTCGTTGATTATTTCAGGTCTTTTTATAGCCGCTGAATTAACTGAAACCTTATCCGCACCAGCACGGAGTATTTCTGTAAAATCATCAACGGTTCTGATGCCGCCACCAACTGTAAATGGAATAAAAACGCTATCTGCAACCGCACGAACAATATCAACAAGTATACCTCTTGCATCTGAGGAGGCTGTTATATCGAGAAGAACAAGCTCATCTGCACCTTGCTGGTCATAGATTTTTGCCGCTTCAACAGGGTCGCCGGCGTCACGAAGATTAACAAATTCAGTACCCTTTACAACTCTGCCATCTTTAACATCAAGACAAGGAATTATTCTTTTTGCGTACATTTTTAAAGCCTCCTTAGCGTTTTGTAATATCAATGAAGTTCTGGAGAATCTGTAAGCCAACCTTACCGCTTTTTTCAGGGTGGAACTGAGTAGCAAAAATATTATCCTTGCGAACTGAGGCATCAATTTTTACGCCGTATTCAGTTTGTGCAGAAACTATGCTTTGGTCTTGTGCAGTAAGAAAATAGGAATGTACGAAATAAACATAAGGTTCACCCTCAATGCCTTTGAAAATTCCATCGTGCTTGAGTATCTTAAGAGAGTTCCAACCCATATGAGGAATTTTAAGTCCTGTGTTCGCAGGAATCTTTGTGATTGTACCATCAAGTAAGCCTAGACCTTTAGCATTTGGACTTTCTTCACTCTTTGGGAAAAGAAGCTGTAAACCAAGACAGATACCAAGAAACGGTCTTTCTCTTTCAATAAACTCCAAAACAGCGTCTTTAGCTCCTGTCTTTATCATTGAATCCATAGAATCTCCAAAAGAGCCAACACCTGGCATAATTGCACCATCGGCCTTTAGAAGTTCTTCCTTTTTGTTTGTAACAATGCAGTCACAGCCAATAAACTTCAAAGCCTTAACAACACTTTGAATATTGCCTGCACCATAATCTATAACAGCAATCATTAAAAACCCTCCTTCACAATATAAAATATTTTATCATATTTTGTTTATACCTGCAAGTTTTTGTTTATTATAAGTAAAGGAAAATACGGAAATAAAATACAATATTGCCTTTGCTAAAATTATAATGTATAATATAAGTCATAAAACAAATATTGAAAGGAATGTGATTAAGTGGACATTGTAATCTTAATATGCTGTATTATTATTATTGCCTTGCTTGTTTTTTCAATAATGAAATCAACTAAAACTGCTGTAAGCAATAATAACAATGGCGAAATTGAGGAATTGAACAAAAAAATTGATATTCTGAAATCAAATCTTGATACACAAAGTAATCTTCTTATGAACCAATCTATATCTCAGGGAAATTCGACTGTGAAGCAAATCTCTATACTTGGGGACAGCCTCAGAGATGAGCAAGGCCGACAGCAAACCCGAACCAATGAGATACTTGCTAAAATTGATAATAAAATGCTTGCTCTTATCAAAGAAAATGCTGACAGTCTTGATAAAATCAGACAGGATATTCTTTTAACGCTTGAAAATATACGCAAATCAAATTCAGAGAGCCTTAATAAAATCAATAGTACAGTAAAGGAAAACACTGAAAGTCTTGACAAAATCAGACAGGAGGTTCTTGAAAACTTTGATAGAATACGCAATTCCAATACAGAAAGCCTTAATAAAATAAATGGCACAGTAAAGGAAAATACTGAAAATCTTGATAAAATCAGGCAAGATATTCTTGCAACATTTGAGAATATACGCCGTTCAAACACTGAAAGCCTTGATAAAATCAATAATACAGCAAAAGAAAATACTGAAAGTCTTGATAAAATTAGACAGCAAATCCTTAAAAATCTTGACGATATACGCAATTCAAATGCTGAAAGCCTTGATAAGATTAATGATACAGTAAATGAAAAGCTTCAAAAAACACTTGATGATAGAATATCTAAATCCTTTGAAACTGTTAATAAGCGTCTTGCAGAAGTTTATGAAGGTCTAGGTGAAATGAAAAATGTTGCATCTGGTGTTTCAGACCTTAAAAATGTTCTTTCTAATGTTAAAACAAGAGGTATTATGGGCGAAATTCAGCTCGGTGCGATACTGAATGAAATACTTGCTCCGGAGCAATTTGAAGAACAAATTACTGTAAACCCTAACAGCAGTGAAAAGGTTGATTTTGCTGTAAAACTTCCTGGTATGGAAGACGGTGAATATGTATATCTTCCGATTGACTCAAAATTTCCAGGTGATACATATTCTAATCTGCTTACTGCATATGATAGTGGAAATCCTGACGAGCTTAAGGCAAAACGAAAAGTTCTTGAACTTGAAATCAAAAGATGTGCAAAGAGCATTCATGATAAATATATTGTTCCTCCGCATACTACTGATTTTGCGATTATGTTCTTACCATTTGAAGGCTTATATGCTGAGGTTGTTAATATGGGCTTGGTTGAAGTTTTGCAAAAAGAATATAAAATCAATATTGCGGGACCTTCTACAATGGCTGCTATGCTTAATAGCTTGCAAATGGGCTTCAGAACCCTTGCTATACAGAAAAAGAGTGGTGAAGTATGGAAGATACTTGAAGGAGCAAAGAAAGAATTTAATAACTTTGAGAAAGTTCTTAATAAGACAAGAGAACGCTTGAAACAAGCTGATGATGAGCTTGAAAAGCTTGTTGGCACTCGTACAAGAGCTATAAATCGTAGACTAAATACAGTTGCAACTCTTGATTCATCAGAAGACGCTGAGAAGTTATTAGATATAAACTAAAAAATATCAATATGAATTAAAATTATTAAACAAAAATCAGGCAGATAGCTTTCAATACTATCTGCCTGATTTTTTATTCGTTATTTTGTTTGAGCTTTTCGAGCATTTTCAAAACAGTTGCTCGCTTAACCATTTTTCCATCTACATAGACATATTCATTTGGGTCACCCTCGGCGTATTCCTCAAGTTCTTCTGCTGTGAGCTGTGGAAGCATAACCTTTTTTTCTTCTTGTGGCTTTTTCTCTATTTTAGAATCAATAACAAAATCCTTTATTGCAGGATATGAGTTATAACCAATTATAAGAAAAATCAGTGTTGGCAAAATAATAAGTATAAGTGCCGCAAGAATACAAACAACAATAGTCATATCAGAAATAAGAATAGTTACAGAAAATATTAATGCAAATATAAACAACATTGCTAATAGCGTTTTTACATTCTGAACTATCGCCATAAATGAAAGCAACAGTGAATTTTTGAAAATATCTATTGATTTCAGCTTTACTGTTACCGTCATCATACCCATATTAAAGGTCATAAAAAGGTAAATCAGTGCAACTATTATGCTTGCTACTAATGCGGAAATTATAAGTGGATTTGAAAGGTCATTCCGATAAAATTCAAATGCAACATAAAAGCCAGTAAAAACAAGATAATGTATTATTCCTTGTATAAAAAACTGAAACGCATTATCCTTAATACCACGCTTAAATTGCTCTGCAATTTTTATCTTTTCACCCTTGGCTATATTTCTTACTATATAGAAAACACCCGCCGAAAATGGTGCAAGCAATGGAATTACAAGCATTACAACGAATATATATATTCCACCGAGCAGATATGATATTAAAGCTATGATTCCTGCTATTATTACAAGCGGTATATCGAGCAATAAATTTATAAGAACAAGCTTTTTAAAATTTCCTGTCAGAACATTGGTGAGAAAATCAATTAAAGCACCGTTCTTTTCAGGCTTACTGTTAGAATTGGACATTATTATTTCTCCTGAGTTTTAATAGTCCTGTCGATATCCGCTATGTCAAGATAGCTTATTCGACAAACTATCTTATATTATATCACTTCAAGAAAAGGAAAACAAGCCCGAAAATACAAGCGAAAACAGCATATCTACAACAGACGCACCTGCAAGAATTATCAATGCCCAAAATATCCTTATTATGTAAAGTCGAAATTCTTCAGAAATGTCAGATTTATAGCCTCTTAACGAAGTCATAATATCCCACGAAAATCTGAAGCTTTCTTTTGATATTATAATTAAAACCAAGGCTGAAATAAACGCTCCCGGAAGTACAACAAGAATATTATAGAAAATTCCTGACGCACCGTATGCGGCATACATATAGCCTGTTGAAATTCCAAAACCAAAGCCTTTAAATAACGGTATGGCAGGCAGGACAAAAAAGCCCCACGAGGAAATTCCAAGCAAAAATGTCGCAAGCAACAGTAAAAATCCAGAGGCAAAGCTTGCCGAGAAAACCGAAAACAATCCCATATTACGCTTATTTTCAAAATCTGTCAGAAATAGAAAATCAAGCTTTTCTATAAGTGACTTGTCCCCATTTCTTGCACAGATAACGCCTAAAATCACTCCAACAAGCAAAAATAAGCACAGCAGCAGAAACATAGCATTTTTTCTGATGTCAAATTTCGTTCTGTTGCGTCTGAAAAGATTTTTCAAAAATTTTGGCTTTGTAAAAACTATACCCTTCATATTATTTAACTCCTCTACCTGTTTTACATCTCGTTAAATAATATGAAGGGTGGGTATGTTTTATGACCTATAAAATATCTACAAAGATTTATTTGCCTAATTCTTCAGCTCTCTTTGTGCAAGCTGCCATTCCCTCTTTAATTGCCTCAGGAATACCTTTTGACTTCATTACATCAAGTGCAGCTATTGTTGTGCCACCCTTTGATGAAACCTTTTGAATAAGTGTTTCGAGAGAATCTCCACTCTCAAGAATCATATGAGCACTGCCCTCCATTGTCTTTGCAATGAGTTTAAGAGCTGTTTCGCCGTCAAAGCCAGCCTCCTCGGCATATTGTTTCATTGCTAAAGCAAAAAGATAGAAATATGCTGGGCTACTGCCGTTTATAGAAATAACCTCATTCATCTTGCTTTCTGAGAAAAGGCAAACCTCTCCGCTGAGTGAGAACATCTTATAAATTTCGTTAAAGTCTTCATCAGAAATATTCTCTGAACGGCACATAGCTGTTGCACCATAGCCAAGCAAGAGTGGAGTATTTGGCATAACTCTTACAGCAGGACAATTTACACCAAGAGTTTCTGTAACATAGCTTATAGAAATTCCTGCGGCGATTGTTACGAAAACCTTTTCTGATGTTACGCTTGATTTAATGCCAAGAAGAACTTCTTCGTAGTTCTGTGGCTTAACTGCAAGAACGATAATATCGCTCTTTTCAACAGCCTCATTAGCACTTGCACAAGCATTTACACCCTTTTGCTTCATAATATCAAGCTTTGCATTATCTAAATCAAATACATAAATCATAGATGGCTCTTTTGCCTTATTGCCAATCATTCCATTGATGATTGCAGTAGCCATATTTCCTGCACCGATAAAGCCTATTTTCTTGTTACTCATTATAAGCCCTCCAAAATCTGTTTTTCTTTATGATAATACATTTATCCGCAAAAATCAAGGACTGCCTTGCAGTTGTCTGCCCTAAATGCTATAATCGTATCAAAAGACTTTGAGAGGTATAATATGAGAACAATAGAAATCGGTAAAAATGATGCTGGACAGCGTCTTGATAAGTTTCTTACAAAACGCTTTAAGACTATGCCAAAGGCTCTTATGTATAAATATATTCGTACTAAATACATCAAGCTCAACGGTAAACGCTGTGAAATTTCTTCAAGGCTTAATGAGGGCGATATTCTTACTCTTTATATTAAGGACGAGTTTTTCGAGCCACAAAAGGCAGAATATGACTTTATGAAAGCTCCTTTAAAGCTTGATGTTGTATACGAGGACGAGAATATTCTGCTTATTGATAAAAAGCCTGGACTTATTGTCCACCCTGACGAAAACTATCACTTTGATTCAGCTCTCGCAAGAATACAGCATTATCTTTATGAAAAGGGAGAATACAATCCAGAACTGGAAAATTCCTTTGCTCCTGCACTTGTAAACAGAATTGACCGCAACACAGGCGGTATAGTAATCGCCGCAAAAACAGCTGAGGCTTTGCGAATATTAAATCAAAAAATGAAAGACAGAGAGCTTATTAAACTATATCTCTGTATTGCTGTCGGAAATTTTGAAAAAAAGACTGACACAATGACCGCTTATCTTGAAAAAAATGAAAAACAAAATCGTGTATATATCAGCAATAAACCTCGTGACGGTGCAAAGACGATTAAGACAAAATATCGTGTTCTTTCTGAAAGGAATGGTTTAAGTCTTGTTGAAGTCGATTTGCTGACAGGGCGTACACATCAGATTCGTGCTCATATGGCTTATATAGGACACCCTTTGCTTGGCGATTCAAAATATGGCAAAAATGAATACAACCGCAAAAGTGGTTATAAATATCAAGCACTTTATTCATATAAGCTTGTATTTAAGTTTACAACTGATGCAGGCTGTCTTGAATATTTAAATGGTAAAAGCTTTGAAGTTAAAAATATATGGTTCTTAAATGAATTTAACGAATTATAATAGCTTTAATACTTATCACTATAATTGCTTAGGAACATAGCCGTACCGCCTTCCATAACCTTAAAGCCATATTTTTCGTAAAACGGCACATTCTTCTTTTCCTCTGGCATAAGTTCTATATAAAGATAGTTTTTATATTTTTCTTTTATGTACTTAACTAAATGAGCCGCAATTCCATTACCTTGATATTTTGGATTCACAAGAAGATAGTGGATATAAGCAACTAATTCGCTATCATCTAAAACTCTTACAAGTCAGACAAGCTCTTCCCCACTCCACGCTGTAACAACTGTTGAAGAATTTTTCAAGGAGGTTAAACTTTATAATCTAAAAAATCACCTCATATTCAATTCATCTGATTATGGGGTGATTTTCTTATGCTTAATCTTAATAAGAAAAATCGGCACTGTAAAAAACAATGCCGATTTTTGAAATTTAATTTAATTTTTTATTTCTATTACGAAAAGAAATTATAACTACAACCATTGATATAGATATAGTTAAAACAATTATCCAAACTGCTGATGAATCACCTGTTTTTACGGTTTCACTATCTGTATTATCAGATGGAATTATGCTTTCTGGAATATCTGAACTTTCTAGGCTTGAACTACATATTTCAGAGGATTCAGCCTCTATATGAGCCACAACCTCTGTATCGCCTTCAAATCTTGCAAACGCAGGTATTGAAAATGCTATAATCAGAAACAAATATAGAACTAAACAAAAAGCTTTCTTGAAAATATCTGTATTCATATTATACTATCTCTATTGTTTTAGACTATTGAAGAGGTAAATACTATATTTTCAGTGTATTCACCTGCTATTTCATATATATCTTTGTCATAAAGCTGTTTCTGATTTAGTCTAAATATTCCTGTTATCACTTCTTCTGTTTGTTTGAATGTCGTGACAGCCATAGAAAGTGCTAAAAATTTTCTTGCTTTCATAATGACTCACCCTTTCAATATAAAAGTATAATTTTGTTTCTTATATTTAAACTGTAAGTATTGAAGAAGTAAATATCATAGTTCCGCTATAATCGCCTGCAATTTCGGATATATCCTTGCCATAAAGTTGCTTTTGGTTAAATCTGAGTGTTCCTGTGGTTTTTGCACCTACCTTATAAAAAGCTACAAAAAAATATCCGTTAGGTTCTGTCATCGGAACAACAGCAAAAGGACTATGATAATCCTCTATAGGAGAAACATTGTATACATCATATATGAATTTTGTATTAGGTGATGTTTTTTGAGTTAAATAGAATTTGCCATCCTCTTCAGTTGCATCCTTGTCTTTAATACGAACCAATACATATTGATTTTCAGAAAGACCCTCTATATTCACTGCTGTAACTTCATAAGGTACATCTTTAAAGCTATCAGTATCAGTTTCAGGCGGTGTTAAAGTTCCGAAGTCAACCTTATCAGGAATGGTTATAACATAACTAATTTCTCCAGAAGCTTGAATATTTGCTGCTATTTCAGTTTCTCCGACTGGAGATTTTGGAGTCAATTCTGCTGCGAAAGCTGCTGTTGACGCGGTAACCATTGTTGCTACTGCCATAGAAAGTGCTAAAATCTTTTTTGCTTTCATAGTATAGCTCATCCTTTCAATACAAAAGTATAATTTCAGAAGATTTAACTTTGATTAAGAGTTTTTCACTCTGAAATTTTATGATTATCGACATTTTCACAATATTCTTTACCAATATTACATATTTAATTAGATTATTGAAGAAGTAAATACTATAGTTCCACTATAATCGCCTGCAATTTCAGCTATATCTTTACCATAAAGCTGCTTCTGATTAAGTCTGAGTGTTCCAGTTTTGCTATCTCCTGTATTCTGAAAGTCTCCAAGATAATACCCATCAGGATTTACCATTCTACCCTTATTCAGAGGAATATCAGAATCAACTATTGTTTTGCGATCATACATATCATATGTAAGTTTTGTATTAGGTGATGTTTTTTGAGTTAAATAGAATGCGCTGTCATCTACTGTTGCACCCTCGTTCTTAACACGAATTACTACATAATCTGTATCGGAAAGATTTTCTATTTTTGTTGCAGTAACAGTAAAATTCAAATCTTTAAAACTATCAATATCGGTTTCAGGTTGTGTTAAAGTTCCGAAATCGACCTTATCAGGAATGGTTATAATATAATTTACTGCTCCAAGGTCTTGAATATTTGCTGTTACTTCCGTGTTTCCAGTTGTAGAACTTGGAGTCAATTCTGCTGCAAAAGCTGCTGTTGATGCAGTAACCATTGTTGCTACTGCCATAGATAATGCTAAAATTTTTCTTGCTTTCATAATGACTCACCCTTTCGATATAAAAGTATAATTTTATTTATTTAAAATGTAAGTATTGAAGAAGTAAATACCATAGTTCCACTATAATCGCCTGCTATTTCAGATATATCCTTTCCATAGAGTTGCTTTTGGTTAAATCTAAGTGTTCCAGTGGTTTTTGCACCTATCTTATCAAAAGCTACAAGAAAATATCCGTTAGGTTCTGTCATCGAAACAGAAGCCAAAGGACTATAATGATTCTCTATAGGAGAAATATTGTATACATCATATATGAATTTTGTATTAGGTGATGTTTTCTGAGTTAAATAGAATTGGCTATCCTCTTCAGTTGCATCCTTGTCCTTAAGACGAATCAATACATATTGATCTTCAGAAAGACCCTCTATATTCACTGCTGTAACTTCATAAGGTACATCTTTAAAGCTATCAGTATCAGTTTCAGGCGGTGTTAAAGTTCCGAAGTCAACCTTATCAGGAATGGTTATAACATAACTTATTTCTCCAGAAGCTTGAATATTTGCTGTTACTTCTGTATTTCCAGTTGTAGAACTCGGAGTCAATTCTGCTGCAAAAGCTGCTGTTGACGCGGTAACCATTGTTGCTACTGCCATAGATAATGCTAAAATTTTTCTTGTTTTCATAATGACTCACCCCTTTTGATATAAAAGTATAATTTTATTTATTTAAAATGTAAGTATTGAAGAAGTGAATACCATAGTTCCACTATAATCGCCTGCAATTTCAGCTATATTCTTGCCATAAAGTTGCTTTTGATTAAGTCTGATTGTTCCTGTTGCAATTTGTCCTTGATTTTTAAAGTATGCAAAGTCATATCCGTCATTACCCATTACACCCTCAGCCAAATGATTATCACTTTCTCCTATTGTATCTGTATCATATACTAAGTACATAAGTTTTGTGTTAGGTGAAGTCTTTTGAGTTATGTAAAATTGGTCGTCATCTACAGTTGCATCTTTATCCTTAACAGCAACTGCTACACGATTTTTATCAGAAAGGTTTTCTATTTTTGTTGCAGTAACAGTAAATTTCACATCTTTAAAACTATCGGTATCGGTTTCAGGCTGTGTCAAAGTTCCAAAATCGACCTTATCAGGAATGGTTATAATATAATTTACTGCTCCAGGGTCTTGAATATTTGCTGTTACTTCTGTATTTCCAGTTGTAGAACTTAGAGTCAATTCTGCTGCAAAAGCTGCTGTTGACGCGGTAACCATTGTTGCTACTGCCATAGATAATGCTAAAATTTTTCTTGTTTTCATAATAAAACATCCTTTCAAAAATAAAATATATGTTAATATCAATTAACAACCAGTTTAAATTTAGACTTTGCAGAATTAAGTGGAGATTGCTCTTCATCAAGTGTTACACACTCATAAAAAACTTCTGCGTCATATGTGCCTTTTTTAAGAGTTTGTTGAAGTGGAACTTCTGTTAAACCATATCCCGGCTTTAGAAGTTCTGATTTATACAATACTGTACCATCCTCAAGCTGGAGTGTTGCATAAAATCCACAGTTATTTTCTTTAGGGTTACCTATGCTTAAATGCAGTTGAGTATCTCCTGCTTTCATTTCAGCTGTACCATATCCTGGAATTTGTGTACCACTTGAGGAGCTTTCTGTGGATTTTTTTGATTCATCAAGCCCTGTATCCCAGTCAGCCGATATTTTTCCAACTACTCCATTTGAATCAGCTTGCTCTTCTTTATGATTCATAGATTCAATAATGAAGAATGTTGATACACCTAAAGCAAGTATGATAACAACCGAAATTATGGCTATTATCACTGTCTTTTTCTTAGTCTTTTTCAAGTTTTTTCCTCCTTAATACAGACAACACAATTACTGCTATCGCTGATATAATTAAAATATATGCAAAAGAGTAATTATAATCACCTGTATTTACAACAGAATTATTTATCGAATTATCCTTTGAGCTATCATCTGGTTGATTTGGAGTATTACTTGAAAGCAATGCAAATGAAACAATATCGTCTGATTTGAATGTGAGTTTGCCATTATTCATAGAAAGTACTTCAAATTCTTTTATTTCGCCATCGTCTGTAATTCCAACAACAGAAAGTTCATTTGAAGAATTTACAGGAACTGAAATTTCTACTCCAGACAAATACCAAAGATTAGATGGAATATAGTTTTCGTTTGAGTCAGTAAGAGTCAAATTATAAGAAGAAACTATAGTTTTATTACCTGCATAGCTTAGAAGCTTTTTATAGCTTTCACTATTTGTATCAAAAGCTTGGCTATTAACTTTTAGTGAGCGGTGCATTAGGCCCTTAACTGAAATTCCATCTGAAGTATTCTTGGTCAACTGCTTATAAAAATCGCACTTTATTGTTGGATAATTATTATTGAGCTTAGTATTTGCATTATAAATCCACTCAACTGAGTCATCTGTAACTGAATTAAGCTCATCTACAAATTCTTTTGTCAGCATTTCTGATTTTAGCTTATTTTTATTTGTATCATCAGGAATAACTGTTGAATTACTTCCGACAGCTTTAATATTGTTTGTAGTATAATAGAATACATTCTTTACATTTTCAGAAGCATTAAGACCTGCAATAGAACCTGCATTTTCTTCAGTTGCATTTGAAATTTTAGCGGAAGTATATGAAGAAGCTATTGAACCGAAGTTTTTACCAACTAAGCCACCCTTTAACTTTGAAGATGAATTACCTATTGTGATATTGCTTGCACAACCGTATATACTTCCTTCTTCGTTGTTTATGCCTGTAATTCCTCCACAAACATCTGTTCCATTTACAAAAGAAGCATTTCTACAAGCTTTTATAGTTCCGTTATTTACAGCAGCAACACCACCACTTATAACACCTTTTATATCTGAATTATAATCTGAAAGCTTTATAGGTTGTCCATTTTTATCAAATGTACTACCTGTGGTTAATGCAATACCACTTACGCAATGGTCTACCAAACCATCATTTATTGCAACGATTCCGCCTGCATATTCTGAAGCAGTGTTATAATCGCAGTCTATAACAAATAAGTTTTTTACTATTCCTTTTGGTCCTATTCTTTCAAAAAGACCGCCATACTTGGAATTCTTGACATTCAAGCCGAAGATTATATATCCGTTTCCGTCAAAAGTTCCATTGAAAGGTTTATTATCATCTGCTGAGCCTATTCCCTTTGTCCATTCAAAATCACTTGGTACAATTATATTATTTTCGAGAATATAATTTTCTTTACCATATTGAGAATAATTATTATCAACAAGATTTGCAAGCTTCACCAAATCGTCATAGGTTCTAATTATAAAGCTTCCGTTTTCGTTTCTATCAAATTCTTCTAAAAGCTTATCAAAGTTTGAATAATATGCTTCAGATGGGAAGTATACTGTTCCAGAATTATTATCAAGTACTGGATATAGGTCAGGCGTTTTTCCATTATCTATATTTTGATACCAAACTTGATCGCCTTCTGTAACACCTTTGTTAAGAAGATATGCTACTTCACCCGAATTAAATTCACTTTCTGTTCTACTTATACCAAGTGAATCACCCACATCATAAGTATAAAGGTAATAACAATTTTTAACCCTTGTATTTATTTTGGGGTCATACTCATTATTATAGCCAATTAAAGCGTTAGAATATGATTTTCCACCTTGAATTTTGCCAACATTGTAGCAACTTTCTACAAAAGCATAACTATTATATCCTACAATACCGCCTAAATAACCATCTTCGTCATAAGAACTTGTAATATCACCTGTATTATAACAATTTGATATTAAGGCATCCATATATTTAGTAAGATTTTCTCCAGCAATACCTCCAATATATGAACCTGGGGATTTAATATTGCCACTATTGCTACATAATTTTATATTTCCACTGTTGTAGCCTGCAATTCCACCAATAAAGTCATAAGAAGATGAAACATCACCAGTATTATTGCATTTGATTATTGAACCATCATTGAAGCCAGTAATACCTCCAGTAAGCTCTACTACACCAGTGACATTACCATTATTGTAGCAATTTGTAATTATACCACTGTTATTTCCTACAATACCACCAACCTTTTCATTTCCTGTAACATCAACATTTGCTATTATGTTTGAAAGTATGGTATCTTTTGAAGTAGAGCCTGCAATTCCGCCTACATTATAATCAGTGGTTTTCACTTCGCCTAAAATAGTAAAGTTTTTAATAGTTCCACCAGTTACACTTCCAAAAAAGCCTTGGCTCGATATAGCATTGCCTGAAGAATTTTTTGAAATTCTAAGATTTGATATGGTGTAATTATTTCCATCAAATATACCAGTTTCATAATTTCCTATTGGAGTCCATTCACGCTCTTCAAGATCAATATCATTTAGCAGAATAGCGTTTGCACCTTTTTGCTGAGCCTCAAAATCTGCATTTGATTTATCACCATTTATAAGAGCTGCAAACCAGAAAAGCTGACCAGCATTTCTAATTTCGTAAAAACCATTACCGTTCAATACCGCTGGCTGATATTTACCACAAAAATCACAAAAACCATTGTTATTATATATGTGCTGATGCTCTTTTTCTATATATAAAACAGCAGCTCTACTTATATTTGTATAATAGTTATGATCGGTATTTGAATATTCTGTAACTATGCAACGGTAAACCGTCTCATCAAGACTTTTTGCATTAGCCTCATTGATTACCCCATTATCAGCAAAGTATGCTGCATTGAAAGAGCTTGATTTTCCAAACTCTTGGTCTATATCCTTCCAATCTGCAATATAATTACCTACAACAAGCTTCTGCCACTTATAGCTGATTGTATTTTCTGGATTACTTGGCTTTGCCTCGATAGTAAATATAGGCTTTTCACCAATATTTTTATACAAATCTACAGGGTACTTTATTATTATTGGTTCATTTTGGCTATCCTTACTATTTTTTGTTTTTCCTGATGCATATGGACCAAGTACACTTGGGATTCCGCTTGCATCTTTGGTGGAATATGCCTGCAATCTAAAGTAATATGTGGTATTTTCTTTAAGACCATTTACTGTACATATCTCGCTATCACCAGGAATAATAACATCTTTGCCATTATTTTTTAAAGCTACACAATCACCATTTGATGATGTTGAATAATATAGCTTATAGGATTCTGGCTTTCTTTCATAGTTTGTAGTATTACTCCATCTTAATGTTTCACTATTACTTGTGGTTGAAGAAACATGAAGGTCTCTCGGAAGCTTTGGTGGTGCTGAGTCTGCACCTTGAACAAGGCAACCTATAACACAAGTATCATTTGTAAGTTCTTCGCCATCAACTGTCTGAATATTTGAACTGCCTAATTCCTTAGGATTCCATTTTACTTCTCTTGCAGTAAACTCATATGCTGATGATTTAGTTCCTGAAGAAGTGGTTGAGGTGCGTGCGGATTCAGGCAGTGGTGCAAATGTAGTTGTGTATGTTATATTTTCTGAATTTGCATTTGCCCATGTGCATCCTCCTCCAAAAGTACTAGTGGCACTAATTTTGATAGATGCCACTAAATATACCAGACATCCCTCTTTAGATTCTATACCTAAAGTAGATGTTGTTTTTAAAGAAAGTGAAAATCCATTGCTTAATGAGCTAGAACTTCCTTTTCCCATTGCTATTGAAGTTGTTGAGTTTCCATTTATTCCAATAACTGCTGAATTATTTGAAACCATATAGCTTTCTTTATCTTCTACATTCAATGAACTTATCTGATTTGCTTCAGATGCATATGTAGATGGGTCACCAGGATTTCTTCCAGCATATAAACTATCTACATCTACCGTCTTCAATTTGTAATGTTCATCATTTTCTGTACGATTAAATTCTTCAATAACACTATTATAGGTTGAAACAGGTATACATGAATTTGCAGGATTTAACTGAATATTAACATCCATATTCTTAAATGTACCTTCAATAATGTCACCTACTTTTGGGCAACCTTCTTCTCCATAAAGTAGCTTATAATCTTTAACCTCTTCTTCGGTTGCTTTATGTGTAGGTATCCATTGGTCATAATGGTATGTTACTATTGGTACTACAAGCAGTGCAACATAATCTTCACCTCCGCCCGAGGTAAATGTAAGGGTTTCACTTCTCGTATTTGATGTCTGATAACTTCCAGCATATTGTGCACCTATATCAATATTAAATCCATATCCAAAACTTTGTTGTTGAAATATTCCTGCTCCTGCCTTAACTTCTGTTGAGAACAAAAATGAAAAACCTAAACCAAAATTCCAGTTACCTGTTATTGAGTTTGTACTACTTGTTGATATACTATATGAAGTTGAACCTCTTGATGTCATAGTTGAACCATAATCAAGCTCACTCCAATATGGAGCACTTAACATTACGCTATGTACTACAGGGTTAGACCAGCCTACTGTTTTGCCTGTATATTTCATATATGTAGTATCATTATCAATATCTATTGGGCACAGTGTAAAGAAAGTACCGTAATCATCCTCATCAACATGGTCGAAATAGTCATTGTTTGTGCAATTTATTTTTATTGAGCCTTGGTCAAGATAGCACCAATATATATCGAGGTAAATACTGTCGCCTGAACCATCACCCATTACAACAAGTGTTTGTTCAGCAAGACGATTACTTTCTACAAACGAAGCACTTTCCGCAATATGAAAGAAAGCCTCCTTGTCTCCTGTATTTCCATCAAACTTTGAATTCGTATTAAATTTACCATTCTTTATACGCTCATTTGCCGTTTCGCCATCTGTTGAAGGAATAAAATCGTAAAATACACCTTCTACAAATAAGGTAGCTTTTTCGCTATTTTGTTGGAACCTTGTTCCAGTTATTGCAACAGGCTCTTTTCTGTCTTTATGCTTTTTAACCCAAGTAAGTGCTTCAATAATTTTAGGTTCGCTCCAAGCATTACAGTATTGATTGTTTTCCCAAAGAACTACATTAACAAGGTTTTCACCTTCACTCATATCTCCACGACTATCACCGTCCTTATAACCATAGTTCTTATTAGCGGCAATGACTAATTCCTTATTGCCGTCACCATCTAAATCCATTGTTGCAGATGATGTAAATTTCATTCTTCCGCCAGAGCCTTCACCTTTATCAAGATACTTTCTGACAGGTTGATTCTTTTCCCATTTGTAAATAGCTGTATAACCATCTTTGCAAAAATCGTGGTCATTGCTATATGGCATCGTAACACTTACAACAAGGTCATCACTGCCTGAAATATCTGTTGTGCTTAAAGAGACAAGCGGACGGTTTGTATCTTTACAGCAATTAAAATCAGAAGAAATAGACTTTAAATCTACACTATATTTCCATTCAAATAGTGGCTTATTTTCATTTTTGCTTTGCGTAAATATGCCTATCTTAGGATTATTCCTATATGAGAAATAAACCGCAATATCTTCATAATTATCACCGTCAAAGTCACCTACGGTTATGCCCATATATCCACTGGATTCCTGAACTTCTATATCCTGAACAAACTTACTCTTATCATCAAGTGTTTCAATACGCTCAAACTTTTTTTCAAGTTTATCGTCACCAGATTTTTCCTTATTATAATCATAGACTAAAAGTCCGAGCTTGCTATTTTTACCATCGTTACCATCAAGAAACAAACTGCATTGAACAATGGAATCCTTTACATAGTCTTCTCCACTTAAATCACCAAGCTTTATGCTTCGTGTAGTAGATGTCTGATACTGCCATTTTCCGCCATGAGCTTTATCATTATGATATCTGTCAGTATAAGAAAGCTTATTATCTTTGAGTTTTTCCATACTCAAGTTCTCATAGTCTTTGACATTTTCCACTATATATGCTTCACAAGCATCACCTTTACTATAGTTTCCCTGTCCCATATAAAGTTCGCTCAGAATAGACGGCTTGTATCCCTCAAGAGGGTTAGTCGTATCATTTTCGTCAAAAAGCTCTGGGTCTGGTAATGAATTAAATCCAAGCTGAGAATACTGTTCCTTACTCATATAATCAGCTCTGCCATCTTCTTCTGATGAAATTGTTTTTTTGCTGCTTTCTTGAACAGGAATAATCTCTGTATTTGTTTTTTCATTATTTAGAGCAGTTGCAGAAACTGCAAACATAGACGAGGAAATACACGTTGTAAGCAAAATTGATAGTACTTTAATTGAAACATTTTTAAACATATTTTCATCTCCATATCTTTATGTTGTATTAAGCAAAATTGATGCAAAAAACACTCCGTTTTCATATTTAAAATCAGTAATTCCATCATATTTTTCTACAATATTTTTCACTGAAATTAAGCCTATTCCCACTTCATTGCGTTTTGATGAACGATACTCTTTACCCTCTTTTATAGGTTTTTCATCGCAACTATTATCAATAGTAATTGAAATTGAATTCTCATTAATAAGTTTGCCACAAATCCTTATAAATTTTTCGCCAGACTTTTTTCTTTGGCAAGCCTCGAGTGCATTTTCTATGAGGTTTCCTAATATAACACAAATATCTGGTTCTGATATTGCAATCTCTTGTGGTAATTCAATATTAGTGTAAAATTCTATATTACTCTGCCTCGCTTGCTCTGCATAATATCTAACCAAGACATCTATTGCATAATTTTTGCAATAGATTTGTGATGTATCTATTGGAAGCGTTTTTTTATACATCTTCAAATAATTTTTGAGAGCCTCTTGGTCACCGCTATCAATATAGGCTTGTATAAGATTTAAATGCTGATGCAAATCGTGTCGAGCCATTTTTGTTTCTTCTATACGCTTTAATATGAGATTATATTGTGCTTTTTGTAGGTCGTTGATTGCCTCTGCCTGTTTCGCTCGCTCCTCAAGCATAGCACTATTACGCAGTACATCGAATGAACGCAGTAAGACATAATATATAATAAATACACAAATCAGCAGACATATTCTTGTTATAAAGAATTTCCAGCTCTTTGTAATATTATTATCGAATGAACCTGTAAACATCATAATTAAAAAAATTATAAAAGCAGGTACAAGCCATATTGTTTTCCATATACCTGATTCTGGGGAATCTAATATTCTTTCTGCTGTTTTCTTATAGAAAATAAGTATAAGCGGAAGTGCAAGCATAAAGAATACAATCTGTGTAATACTGTTTTCGATTGAGTAATATAAAGTTGAATCTGGAAAAATAAGCCCTGTAATAAATACTGACGAACCTCTTATAATCATTGTATATGCCGCTGTGAAAAAGTAGAAGAAAACTAATTTGAAGAAATCTACTTTTACGCATAAAGCATATGCTATAAGACATATCACTGAGGTGATAACATCTGAATATCTTGGATTTATTCCGTTTTTAAGGAATATAAGAGAGCTATTTACAAACACAAATTCGCTTATTATAATTACTATCCCAACCAGCCATTTTTTGTATCTAAGATATTTCAACATAGGGCAATAAGCTAAGATACAATATGGCATAGTTGAAACTATTACATTTATCATAAGCTGAAGCTCAATGCTCATAAAAACCTCCTTTCCTTGTTTTATCAAATGCATATGAGGCATAAGCGTTTTTTATTTCTATCTTTTTTGAACGGCTTATTGGCACTCTCTCATCATTCTTTAAAATTATTGTCTGCTCTTCGATTTTCTTCACATTATCAAAATTTACTATAATACCCCTGCAACAGCACTGAAATCTAAGTTGGTCAGGAATCAGGCTTTTCAGTCCTTCAAAGTTCATATATGTACGGTGAACTTCTGTTGATGTATGAAACTCCGCATAATGATTCCGCATTTCTATAAAATATAAATCATCAAGCATAATCTGAACAGTTACTCGACTTTCTTTTATATTAATATACTGTGGCAATATCATATCATTTAATACGTGGTCTAAAACTGAGTATATTTTATCTTGATTGAAGGGCTTGAGTATATATCCTACTGCATGAACCTCATAACCCTCCAACGCAAATTCTTTTTCTACTGTTGCAAATATAATATTAACCTTTTTATCAGTTTTTCTTATTTCATATGCGGCTTGCATACCTGTCATTCCTGGCATAGATATATCTAAAAAAACAATTATGAATTTATGCTTAAAAAAATCTTTGAGAAATTCTTCAGCAGAGCTATATGTATATATAGTGCAATCTATATTTTTTATATTCAGATAATAAGAAATTATTTGATAGAGCTTATCTCTATCGTAATTCATATCATCAACTAATGCTATTTCCATACAATCTCTCCTAATTAATTTACAAATAATATTATTTGTGTTAAAAATAAGTATTGATGTCATTTTAATTATATCACAGCAAATACTATATGTAAAATCAGAAAGTTTTGTATGAAATTGTTTTAAAGTTTTTAGATATATTATTTAATACCTAAACTATATTTTAATGTGATTAATTCTTTTTAAAAAGCTTTTTATTCATAGTATATACAATAGCTATCAGTGATAGGCCTGCAAGAAAATATGCTATTCCATTTGATGAATCACCTGTTTTCGGAGAATCTGTACTATTCTCTGAGCTTGATTCTGTCTTGCTTTCATCCTTTTCTATCTTGCTATCTTCTTGCTTTGAATCCTCAGAAGATTCAACAGGAGTAACGGTTTTTTCACTGAGCTTCCATACTTGAGTACCATAGAATGGATTAGCTGTTCCTATAAACAAGCCCTCATTTGTAATTCCAAAAGCACGGCAGCCGTGGTTATATGGGTCACCAAAACCGTTATCCGTAATCTTTGTGAAATTCACTCCGTCCTCTGTGACATATAAATCAAAGCCAAAGGTTGCCTTATCAAGATATTCAGCACATTTATAGGCACTGTCAGGAACACCATTATAATTTTTGCAAATTTTTTCTACATACTCATCTACTTTATCTTTCCATTCCTTTGAAGCATTTTCGTCATTCATATATTCATCAAGCGGAATAAGAAAACTACTTGCATCAAATGTACCAACATAAAGCTTTCCATCATATACAGTCATATTCCATATATACTGATTTTCATGACTGCCGAATCCTGAACCTAAACCTGAAATACCGCCATTTGGGAACATCTCATCAGCATCGCCGACAATAAGTTCTATATTTTCATCTTCGTCCATTCTATAGAAGTTTATAGACTGTTCGAAATTGAGGTTCATAAATTCAAAATCGTTATCAAACAACATTCTTTCTACAGCGATTTCTTCATCATTATATTCACCAATATAAAGATAACCATTAAATACTTTAAGATTAGCAGTTCCACTTCTTGTGCGTTCAGGGTCAATACCAAAAGTATATTTTGCACCATCTTTTTCCTTATCACCAACTACACTTGTCCACTTCCAAGAACCATCTGCCTGAATATCTCCACGAACAAGTCCAAAAGCTTGCATTGTATTTCTGTCAGTAGCATTAGCAGGTGTGCCTGTGCAAATTGAAACATAAAGGCTCTTGCCATACTGTGTCATATCAAAAATAGAGCCACCATAAATACTATCACAATAATGATATGCAGGATAATTAAACAAGTCCTCATCTTTTGCAATAACCTTGAAAGAATCCTGGTCTTCAGGATTTTCTGATTCGCAGATAATCGCACCTTCTGAATTGATACAGCTAACTATAAGCTTATCATCAAATACACACATACCTCTTATTCCAACACTAATACCCTTTGAATATTCTTCCATATATTCTTCGAGTGTCATTCCCGCATAAACTTGCTTACACTCATCAGTTTTAGGGTCAACTTGATATATGCAAGGAATAGTATTTACAGAGCCACAGAAATAAAGCTTATCTTTAAATTCAATAGCATTACGGAATATTGTATTCTGATTTGTCAAATCCTTAGACATCAAAATTTTAACTTCACCTGTCTTGACATTCAGTTTCAAAAGTATTCCAAGTGCATCAACACCATCTTCCTCACCCGTATACATATTTTCATGATAATATGTATCAAGTGCTTCTTTCATAGTAGTATCATCAAAATCTCTTCCAAGATTTTGCTTCATAAGCTGAAGAGTTGATGTCCATGCACCATAACAGGTTCCAATATACATATAATCCCCATAGCCAATTGAACCCCATGAATAATTTTGTCCTCTATCTCCGTTGCCATTCTCAAGGTTTGTAGCAAGTTTTCCGTTGCCTATGTAATCAACAATACCATCAGTTGTCATAACACCCTTTTCTGGGTGTGTAATTTTTTCAGCTATGTAGCCTGTTCCAGAATCATATATTGTACTACTGTTATCCTTGGCAAAAGCACTTGTCACACAAGATGTCGCAACCAATGCCGAAAGAGATAAACCTGCTACTGCTTTAACAAATTTACTCTTCATTTCTTCACCTCTTATCATTTCTTACAATACTCATCTTTTTCAAACAATGAAGCTATAAGCTTAATACCATAGCTCATAAGCATTATGCCCATTGTAATTCCAATAAATCTTGCTACAAAAATAAGATGGCAAATTCCATATATTCCAAATATTAGCATTATTATACCAAGTACAAGTGCAAGTATCCAAGATTTTGATGTTGAGGCCTTTTTCATAGCGAACGATTCTGCTATTGATGAAACGCCATCTAATATCATCCAAATTGCAAAGATAATAAGTATTATTAAATCAAGTACAGCTTGAATACTTGGAACAAATATTGCAAGTATTGAAACAACGGCTGCCGCAATACCTACAACAAGTCCGAATACTCCGTGTATGCCTTCTATCATAAGATTCTTATATATCTTTTTCTTGGTAAAGTAAAAAATAATTGAGCATATGCCAAATATTCCAAGAATTGTTGTTATAACCCAACCCGCATTAATAAATGACAATCCTGGGAAAAATAAACAATAAATCGCACCAAATATAGATAATACTCCTACTATACCGTTAATTACTTTCATAAAAAAACTCTCCTTATCACTTTTTTAAATATAACTAATCAATGGCTATCTTGCAAACATTGCATTATTCATCTTTTTCACCCCTTAATATACAAATTTCTCCATTGATTTTGTAATTTTATTCTATTTTATCAAATAAAAAAATTCAATCTATTTTTCGTAAGGTGTACTTTTTTTACCTGAATTGCACAATAATGAAATAAAACCATTTGAAAACATATGAAGCAATATTTCGTATGTTCGAATAATCATAAAAATAAATAGCCTTCAGAAAAACCGAAGGCCATTATAAAATTGACTATGAATTATTGTACATTGGAACTATTGTTTCTATTGTTGCCAAGAATATCTTCTGCTCCACCTACTACTCCACTGACAACATCTTCTACGCCTTTGCCAACTCCGCTTACTACATCTCCAGCTCCACTTACTACATCGCTGACCACATTATCTCCATCTCCGATAATTCCGTTTCCGTCTGTGACATTTCCGTTGTTATTGACATCATTGCCATTAGCAGTATTATTTCCATTGTTATTATCTCCATTTGCGTCAGGATTTGGATTAGGTGCAGAATTTACTATTCCCGATGAATTATTGTTGTTTGTTACTGTTGAGGATTCAGCATTTCCACCACTTGAGCCGTTGCCCATATTTTGTGCGGAATTTCCGTTGTCATTACCTTTACAGGCGGCAAAGCTCACTGTCAGAAGTGCCATAGCCAAAACTGCAATAATTTTCTTTTTCATACGCATTATCTCCTTGAAAATTTTATATACACTGGTTTTCATAAAGTGTTGTGCTTTGATAAGGTTCTTCACCTTCTTTATTATCATTCGTAATTTTCTACAAATTATCAATCTTGGAATAAATTTTGTCAAAATTTTATTTAAAAGACAAGCAAAACAAAATATTCCACGCATAAAAATTAGTAAGGATAAATTTTTTGTGGAGGTGCGTTATGTTTGATTTGATTCTAAAGCTTTTAAACCAATTTTCTATGTTCTTCATACTTCATGTTACAGGCGGAGGTTCATTTCCGAAACCTCTTTCGGCAAAGGAAGAGCGTGAATGTCTTTTAAAGTGGAAAAATGGAGATATAAAAGCAAGAAACAAGCTTGTTGAGCATAATCTTAGACTTGTAGCACACATTGCAAAGAAGTATTATTCGTCTTGCAATGATACAGATGAATTGGTTTCAATAGGTACAATCGGCTTGATTAAAGCTGTGAACACCTTTGATGTTGATAAAAATATCAGACTTTCAAGCTATGCCTCAAGGTGTATAGAAAATGAAGTTCTTATGTATTTCAGAAACAGTAAAAAATCTGCTCAGGATATGTCGCTTGATGATGCAATCGACTCTGATAGTGACGGAAATAAGCTTACGCTTATGGATATAATGTCTGTTGAAGAAGATTTTGTAGATAATCTTGATATAAAGATTAAAAGTGAAAAGCTTAAAACCTACATAAATAAATATCTCACTCCAAGAGAAAAGCTTGTAATCACTTTGCGTTATGGTCTTGACGGCAATGACCCACTGACTCAGCGTGAAATTGCAAAAAAACTAAATATTTCACGCTCTTATGTAAGCCGAATTGAACGAAAAGCATTAGATACTCTAAGGACTCAATTTATGTAAGTTTCTTATCTTCTGCAATATGGACTATCATCTGCACCTAAACTTTATTGCAAACATATTATATAGTATCAAGTCTGATTGCGGGAGGTAATCCTATTGATAAATAATTCTTTTTGCGTTATTGGTGGCGATTTGCGTCAATTATATTGTGCCAAAGCTATATCGAACGATGGCTATTCTGTCTGTATTTCTTGCTTTGAAGAATGTAGATTTTCTTTACCCTTTGAGATGCTTGATTTCAAAACTGCTATAAGAAAATCTGAAATTGTTATACTTCCACTTCCTATCACTAAAAACGGTACAACTCTTAATGCTCCATTTTCTAAAAATTCTATTACACTTGATGATTCTTTCGCTAAAATCTGTTCAGGCAAATATGTTTTCTGCGGTATGAATGAAAATCTTCTCTCTACAAGCTCCCTTTGGAATTCCAGTATGGTTTTTGATTACTCTAAAAGAGAAGAATTTGCCGTTATGAATGCTGTTCCTACAAGTGAGGGTGCAATTGAATGTGCTATGCACGAATATGATGGAACAATAAACGGTTCAAACTGTCTTGTAATAGGTTATGGAAGAATTGGCAAGGTACTTTCAGATATGCTTGGAGGTCTTGGTGCTAAAGTTTCTGTCAGTGCAAGAAAGAAAAGCGATATTGCATATATTCAGGCAAAGGGATTTAAAGCACTTAAAACCAATGAACTTTCTTTTATGCCACAAGGACACACCGCATTCGACTTGATATTTAATACAGTGCCATTTATGATTTTAGACTCACACACTCTTGCCCGTATTGCTCCAGGCGGTTCAGACACAATTATTATAGATTTAGCCTCATTACCAGGGGGTGTTGACCTTGAAGCCTGCGAAAGAATGGGGCTTAAAGCTATGCGGGCATTATCGCTGCCAGGGCGTGTTGCACCAAAGGCGGCCGGAGAAATCATAAAGAATGCTGTTTATAATATAACAGAGGAGGATTTACGGTGACACGCAAAACGGTGGGATTTGCTATGTGTGGTTCTTTTTGCACCTTTTCTCGAGCAATTCCCCAGATAGACGCATTAATAGATGCGGGCTATGATGTGCTTCCGATAATGTCATATAACGCTTCTACTACTGACACCCGTTTCGGAAAAGCACAGAATTTTATTGATGAAATCGAAGAAAAAACAAAACGAAAAATCATAAGAACCATCAATGACGCTGAACCTATCGGTCCTAAGGCTATGACAGATATTATGCTTATTGCTCCCTGCACAGGAAACACCATATCTAAATTATCATACGGAATAACAGATACTCCAGTAACAATGGCAGCTAAATCACATCTAAGACAAGAAAAACCACTTATCATTGCTATTGCAACAAATGACGCTCTCGGTGCTTCCGCTCAAAGTATAGGCAGAATGTTAAATACAAAGCATATATTCTTCGTACCATTCGGACAGGACGCTCCTATAAAAAAGCCAAAATCATTAGTTGCCAATTTTGAATTGATTCCACAGGTTGTTGAAGCAGCATTTATAGGTAAACAGCTTCAGCCAATTATAATTGCTCCCAAAAATGGTTAAAAAGATAAGCTGTCGTATATCTCAAAAAGATATGCGACAGCTTTTATCAGGTAAGTTTAAAAAAGTAGGTGCGAACTGCGTTCGCCCGTTGGGTAAAGAATGTTAAGGGCTTCGCCCTTAAAACCCACGAGGGACTCCGTCCCTCGACTCTGCAAGCTTTTGAAAAAGCTTGAGCAAAACTTTTAATTTATAAAAACCTAATTATTGTTAATGCTGTGCGATAATTTCTTTACGGCTCTTGCGATTCTTAAAAAGCTGTAAACCTATTACTATTACTCCACCGATGAGGAACGGAATGATTGAGAATGTTGAGAAATTCATCATCGGCTTTGGCTCATCAAGTGTTGTAGGTCCCATAACTATTGCATAGAGAGAGCCTATCATAAGTCCGAAAATAAAGAATATCGTCTGTGCTCTGAATTTTTCCAAACAGAGCTTTACAAGTTTAATAATCAAAACCATTCCAGCAATTACTCCTAATCCAAAGCAAATTATCATTGGCAAATATTCAAAATGCAGGTGGAGTAATTCTTTTATTGAGTTAATGATAGGTAAATAAAATCCAAAAATCAAGAGAAGTGTTGAACCTGAAATTCCTGGAAGAACCATTGCAGTAATTGCTATCATTGCTACAAAGAACAAGCTTATTCCAAGCTGAAAGCTCGGCTGTCCTAAGCTTATACCACTTTCTCCACCACTTGTCGGGTTGAAATATGTAATGCAAAATACAAGTGCTGCACCAAGAATTACAAAAAATGAACTCCAATACTTTCCTTTAAGACTCTTTTTTTCTTCTATAAAAACAACTGGTATTGCGAAAAGTGTTAAGCCTATAAATAATGAACTGATTTCGTAAATATAAGTATCGAAAAGCTTTGTGAGAATCAAAACGCAGGATACAAAACCAACTACCCAACCAACTCCAAGCTTGGCTAAAAATTTTAATGCTTCAATTTTTTCAGCTTTTTTTCCAGAAATCAAATCATTCAAAGAATTGATAAACTTATCATAGAAGCCCATCAAAAAAGCAATTGTGCCACCCGAAACTCCAGGAACACTATCTGCCATAGCCATACAAAAGCCACGAATCATATCAATAACAACCTTCATATTTTCCCTCCAATATTTTTAATTATCATACATTTAGGATTATAATTGTATGCAATGAAAATGTCAAGTAAAGTCTAACTAAGTAAATAATATTTTACCATAATTTTACATAAGGCAAATTGTATAATTATTAAAAAAACAAACATAATAATAACAGTTATGAATAAAATGCGTTTGCTGTTCATAACAAAACGGCAGAATCCAAAGTAAAAATGGATTCTGCCATTCTCATTTATTTAAGTTCTAATTGTTCGCCCTCAAGCTCTTCTGCTGTCGGCAACGCTCCTGATGATGGAATAGACTTTGTTCTATATCTTTGAGGCGTTTGTAGCATACCTTCATGATATAATTCCGCAGAAATAAGACGATGGCCTTTTCTTTGCTTGAATACAGCCACACCTTGAGTATTTCTTGTGGTTTTTGAAGCAATAGCACCTGTATGCAACAATAACGCTCTGCCTGATGATGAACGCATAAGAATTTCGCTATCCTCGTCATTAACAAAAACTATTGCACTAAGTTTATCCTTATCACTATATGCACCTGTCAATTTTTTACGGTTTGTTTTTGTTTCATATGCTTTAAGGCTGACCTTAGCAACCTTACCATTCTCAAAGAAAAAGAAAACATAACCCGAATAATCAGTGGTTGCAAGCATATAAATGGCACTTTCACCCTCGTCCATATTCAGCTTGGCGGGGATAAATTCTCCAAGTACGCTTGCTTTGGTATCAGAGAAATCACGAGCCTTTGTTTTATAAACCTGTGATTTATCACTGAAAAACAGCAAATCCGTATTATTCATAGATTCTTGTGATTGCTGTATGACATCTCCATCTTTGAGCTTCTGTTCGCCACCCATTCTAAGTGAAATCGGAGTAATTTTCTTGAAATATCCCTCTTTTGTAAAGAAAAGATTTACAGGATAATCAGGAATTTCTTCCTCAATCTCAGTTTCAACAATATCAGAAGCATAGATAATCATACTCTTTCGTGGCTGACCGTATTTTTCGGCAATAGTGGCAAGCTCTCTAATGATTATATTCTTAACCTTGGTTTTGCTTTCGAGGATTGCTTTAAGCTCAGCAATATCTTTCTCAAGACTTTCAATTTCATCTGTGCGTTTGAGAATATATTCTCGATTGAGATGACGAAGTTTGATTTCAGCGACATATTCAGCTTGAATTTCATCAATTCCGAAACCAATCATAAGATTTGGAACAACATCACTTTCTTCTTCGGTTTCACGAACTATTTTAACAGCCTTGTCAATATCAAGGAGAATCTTCTCAAGTCCCTTAAGAAGATGGAGCTTATCCTCTTTTTTGTGCAAATCGTAGTAGGTTCTGCGTTTTACACACTCAATTCTGAATGCAATCCATTCGTTAAGTAAATCCTTAACGCCAAGAACTCTCGGTGTTCCTGCGATAAGAACATTAAAATTACAAGAAAAACTATCTTCAAGCGGTGTGATTTTATAAAGCTTCTGCATAAGCTTATCAGGGTCAATATTTCTCTTGAGGTCGATTGTGATTTTAAGACCACTGATACCTGTTTCATCACGAATATCAGAAATTTCCTTAATCTTGCCGAGCTTTACAAGCTCAATAATCTTATCAATTATAGCCTCTGAGGTTGTTGTCGGAGGAATACTTGTTATATCAATACAATTATCAAATTTATCATAGGTATAGCGTGAACGAACCTTTATACTTCCTCTACCTGTATTATAGATGTTTTCGATAGTTTTCTTATCATATACAATCTGACCACCACCCGGAAAATCAGGTGCGATAAGTGTTTCGGAAACATCATGCTTTTCATTACGCATAAGTGCAATTGTCGTTTCGCATACCTCTCTAAGATTGAAAGGACAGATAGAGCTCGCCATACCAACAGCAATACCTGTATTCGCATTTATAAGTACAGACGGAAATGCTGCTGGAAGAAGTGTAGGTTCTTTAAGAGTATTATCGTAGTTATCAACAAAATCTACGGTATCCTTATCTATATCACCAAAAAGCTCTGCACATATCGGGTCAAGTCGTGCCTCGGTATATCTTGATGCTGCCCATGCCATATCTCTGCTGTAAAATTTACCGAAGTTGCCCTTAGAATCGACATATGGGTGCAGTAATGCTTCATAGCCTCGGCTAAGACGAACCATAGTATCATAAATCGCACTATCACCATGCGGATTAAGCTTCATTGTTTGTCCAACTATATTTGCAGATTTAGTTCTTGCACCGCCAAGAAGTCCCATTTTATACATAGTATAAAGCAATTTTCTATGTGACGGCTTAAAACCGTCAATCTCAGGAATTGCACGGGAAAGTATAACGCTCATAGCGTAGGGCATATAGTTTTCTTCTATTGTATCAGCTATTTTTTGCTCTACAATCTCACCTGCTCCTGCAATATATCCATGCAGTTTAGGCTCTGTATGAGGTGTAGTTTTCTTTTTTCTTGCCATATCATTACCCCTTGAATTTTTATGTTGGAGCCAAATCCCACGAGGGACGCTGTTTCTCGACTCTGCAAGCCTTTAAAAGGGCTTGACCTAAATTTAAATTTTCTTTTGGGAAGAAATGTAGGGCGAACTGTGTTCGCCAATCATCTATTTATATCAAATTTAGTCTGAACTTTGTGGTGAGTCACAACTTTCAAGATGCAAAAACTAACATTATGATACATCTATATTATCAATATACTTTGCTCCATTTTCTACTATATATTCTTTTCTGCCATCAAGATTATCTCCAAGCAGAATATCGAATATTTCGCTTGTACGCTTTGCATCATCAGGCAAAACCTTTATGAGTCTGCGTGTTGATGGATTCATTGTTGTAAGGCTCATCATATCAGGCTCATTTTCACCAAGTCCCTTTGAACGCTGAATAGTGAACTTCTTATTGCCTATCTTTCTGATAAACTCTTCCTTTTCCGCTTCGGTATATGCGAAATAGACCTCATCATTAGTGTTAAGCTCATAAAGCGGAGATTCTGCAATATAAACTTTTCCCTCATCTATAAGAGTTGGTGTCAGTCTATAAAGCATGGTGAGAAGAAGTGTTCTAATCTGAAATCCGTCAACATCGGCATCGGTACAAAGTATGACCTTGCTCCAACGAAGATTATTTATATCAAATGAAGATAAATCCTTATTAGCCTTAGACTTAACCTCTACACCACAACCAAGAACCTTTAATAAATCGGTGATAATTTCACTCTTAAAAATTCGGTCATAGCCTGCCTTTAAGCAGTTAAGTATCTTACCTCTTATTGGTATAATTGCTTGAAAATCCGGGTCACGAGCCTGTTTACAAGCACCAAGAGCCGAATCGCCCTCAACTATAAAGACCTCTCGCCTTTCTACATCTTTGCTTCGGCAGTCAACAAACTTTGCAACTCTGCCCGTCATATCCATATTACCTGTGAGCTTTTTCTTTATGTTAAGACGAGTTTTTTCAGCATCTTCACGACTGCGTTTATTGATTAAAACTTGATTTGCGATTTTCTCTGCATCAAGCGGGTTTTCTATAAAATATATTTCAAGCTGATGGCGGAGAAACTCCGTCATAGCATCTTGAATACCTTTATTTGTGATAGCCTTTTTGGTTTGGTTTTCGTATGAGGTTATGCTCGAAAAAGACGAAATTACTATTACAAGGCAATCTTCAACATCAGAAAAATTGATTTTGCTTTCATTTTTAGTATATCTGGAATTCTGCTTTAAGTAAGAATCAATCTGATATACAAAGGCGTTTCTGACAGCCTTTTCAGGAGCTCCACCATGCTCAAGCCAGCTTGAGTTATGATAATATTCAGCACAACTTACTTTATTTGAAAAAGCCATTGCAATGTTGATTTTAACCTTATATTCGGGCTTGTCCTCTCTGTCACGAACTACTCGCTCTGTTTTCCATGTCTGAACCTGCGTCATACCATTTTCGCCGATAAGCTCTGTTACATGGTCTGTTATGCCGTTATCATATTTAAATTCAGTTGTTTCAAAGTCCTTACCGACTTGATTTCTGAAAATAAATGTAACTCCCGCATTTACAATAGCCTGACGCTTAATAATTTCTATATAATATTCCTTGCTTATATCAATATCAGTAAAAACTTGTAAATCTGGTCGCCAATGAATCCTTGTACCAGTATCTTTCTTGGAATACTTTTCTCGCTTTAAGCCACCAATATTCTCGCCCTTTTCAAAATGTAGAGTATAGCGTTCGCCGTCACGACGAATATCTACATCCATATATTCAGAGGAATATTGCGTTGAACAAAGTCCTAAGCCATTAAGTCCAAGAGAAAACTCATAACTTTCCGCATCATTATTATTGAATTTACCGCCGGCATAAAGCTCGCAGAAAACAAGCTCCCAGTTAAAGCGTTCCTCATTTTTATTATAATCTACTGGAATACCTCTGCCGAAATCTTCAATTTCAACGGATTTATCCTCATAGCGTGTGACTATTATTTTATTTCCGTAACCCTCACGAGCCTCATCAATAGAGTTCGAGAGAATCTCAAAGACAGAATGTTGACAACCCTCTATACCGTCCGAGCCGAATATAACAGCAGGACGCTTACGAACTCTATCTGCGCCCTTTAAGGTTACTATACTTTCATTTCCATATTCCTGTTTTTTCTTCGCCAATTTTCTTTTATCCCTCTCTTAAATAACTTACTAATAAACTTAAAAGTTTCGCTTGTGTCTTATTTAAGCTTTCTTATATTTTTCTATATTTTCAAAACTCATTTCTGTTCCCTCAGCTTTTTAATTTTATCTCTTAAAAGTGCTGCGTGTTCAAATTCAAGAAGCTTTGCAGCCGCTTTCATTTCCTTGGTGAGCTGTTCTATGAGTTTTTCTCTTTCTGCTTTTGTCAGCTTCTTTTTAGATTTCTTTCCATCGTCGGAATGAGTAGAAATCTCAATAATATCACTGACTTTCTTAATAATCGTTTTTGGAATTATTCCGTGTTCTTCGTTATATTTCTGCTGAATGGCTCGTCTGCGTTCGGTTTCATAGATTGCCTTTTCCATAGACCTTGTAACCTCATCAGCATACATTATTACTTCTCCCTCAGCATTTCTTGCGGCTCTGCCGATTGTCTGAATAAGCGAACGGTCACTTCTTAGGAAACCCTCTTTGTCAGCGTCAAGTATAGCAACAAGTGAAACTTCTGGAATATCCAAGCCTTCACGCAAAAGGTTTATTCCGACAAGCACATCAAATTCGCCTAAACGCAAATCTCTGATAATCTCCATACGCTCGACAGTATCAATATCATGGTGCATATAGCGAACCTTTATACCCATTGTAGTGAAATATTCGGTCAAATCCTCCGCCATCTTTTTTGTGAGAGTAGTTACAAGCACTCTCTGTTTTTTAGCTGTACGCTTATTGATTTCTGAAATCAAATCGTCCATCTGACCATCAGTAGGCTTTACGGTTATAAGTGGGTCAAGAAGTCCTGTCGGACGAATAACCTGTTCAACAATCTTAGCACTATGCTCTTTCTCGAAATCACCTGGCGTTGCACTGACGAAAACAGCTTGATTGATATGTTCGTAAAATTCATCAAAGTTCAGCGGTCTGTTATCTAATGCACTCGGCAAACGGAAACCATATTCTATAAGGCTTTCCTTTCTTGCCCTATCTCCTGCAAACATTCCCCTTACCTGTGGGAGCATAACATGAGATTCATCAACAAAAAGCAGAAAATCATCAGGAAAATAGTCGAGCAAGGTAAACGGCTTACTACCGGGTTTTCTTCCTGAAAGCACTCTTGAATAATTCTCAATACCTGTGCAAAAGCCTATTTCACGAAGCATTTCTATATCATAGCGAGTTCTTTGCTCTATGCGTTCAGCCTCAAGAAGCTTGCCCTTATCATTAAAATATTTTATGCGTTCCTCAAGCTCTCGCTCAATCTCCGCAATAGCTATTTCCATTTTATCCTTTGGAACGATATAATGCGAAGCTGGATAAATTGCTACATGCTTGAGTGTACCACGAATTTCTCCGCTGACAGCGTTAATTTCTGTTATACGGTCTATTTCATCGCCGAAAAATTCAACACGAACAATATTCTCATCAGAGTTTGTTGGATATATCTCGACAACATCTCCCCTAACACGAAACTTATTACGGGTGAAATTCACATCATTTCGCTCATATTGAAGTTCAACAAGCTTTTTAAGCAAATCGTCACGACTTTTTTCCATACCTGGACGAAGTGAAATTACCATTGTACGATAATCAATCGGGTTACCCAAGCTATAAATACAGGAAACCGACGAAACAATTATTACATCTCGTCGTTCTGAAAGTGCTGAAGTAGCTGAGTGACGGAGCTTATCTATCTCGTCATTTACAGCAGAATCCTTTTCTATATAGGTATCGGTTGTTGGAATATATGCCTCAGGCTGATAGTAGTCATAATATGACACAAAATATTCAACAGCGTTTTCTGGGAAAAATTCTTTAAATTCACTGCAAAGCTGTGCAGCAAGAGTTTTATTATGAGCAAGAACAAGTGTTGGTCGATTCATTCTTGCAATAACATTTGCCATTGTAAAGGTTTTTCCTGAACCTGTTACACCCATAAGAGTTTGTTCTCTGTTTCCTGCCTCTATACTTCTGCATATAGCGTCTATTGCCTGTGGCTGGTCGCCTGTCGGCTTATATTCGGAATGAAGCTTAAACTCTGACATATTCAACCTCCTATACATCGCATTATAATCCCAAAGCTTGGTACTAAACAAGTCGAATTTTGTTTTTCATAAAAATTAAACAAAATCAAGCCATAAAAAGGGCATTTCATCACTTCAAATTGATTAACGATTTAGTGAAAATCTATCTTTTAATTAGAATTTACAATCGCTAATTTTTTCATTATAACACATACAAGCAAGAAAGTACAGAACAAATGTTTTTATTTGCTCTGCACTTTCTAAATTATTCACTATAAATTATGATGTATGAACTATTATGTTTTACAAAAGCCGTTAAAGCTTGCTTATCAGATTGGAATTTTTTAGGATAATATTACTTGAATGGGTTATTCGCTTAATTTTATAGCGAAATATATTGCAATATAGGTCTGTAAATATAATCTGCAAAGCTAAATTGATTTTCCGAATATCTCACCTCTATAACAAGTGAACCATTATTATTTCTGCTACAAACTTTTGGAATATAATCCTCAAATTCTGAATATATCGGGAGCTTTATTCCATAGCTTGGCACTTCAATAAGTCCGATAAAATCACAGCCCTCTATTTCGACACTTGGCATTTCACAATCAAAACTGCTTGAAATACCAACATTGGTTTCTTCGGAATAATCTTTTCTATCTTTTCAGCAATTTGGGGCAAGTTTTCATCAGAAGGTTGTAACAACAAAATCAAAGTTCTCAAAAGAAATGCTTACAGCTACAGAAATTTCAAGCGATTCGCAACCGCATTTTACATATGTTTTTCAATAAACATATCAATTCTATAATAAAACAAGCGACAGTTTAATTCTCTATCGCTTGCAATTACACTTTATTCTATTTCTCGGGTTACCCCAACTATTGACATTGAGTTACAGAAAATAAGCCCGCACAAACGGCTTGTTTATGCGGGCTTATTATAAGTATGGTCGAGGTGACTGGATTCGAACCAGCGGCCTCTGCGTCCCGAACACAGCGCTCCACCAAGCTGAGCTACACCTCGTTTAAGAAACCTCGCTCAAAGAGCGAGGTTTTAGTTGGCTGCGGAACTAGGATTCGAACCCAGACAAACAGAGTCAGAGTCTGCTGTGCTACCTTTACACAATTCCGCAAGATTCAATTCATTGTCGCTTTGTGACTGACAACATAATTCATTATACTCGGAATTTAAAAAATGTCAATAGTTTTTTTTTGAAAAAATTTTAATTCCTCTAAAATTATAAATAAGCTGTAAAATAGATAGCCTTTATATTGCTATAAATTGAAAATTTTGCTATAATTAGGTGGAATTTTTTATAGAAATTAAAGTATTATATGTGCTTTAATCTATTATAAAAAGCTGTAATAGCTTGGCGGTGATTTTGTGGAACAACAAAATAAAAAGAAAAATGTCCACGAAGGACATAGGGAAAGAATGAGGAATAAATATGTTAATAAAGGCATAGAAGTATTTGAACAGCATGAAATATTAGAAATGCTTTTATTTTACGCTATACCAAGAAAAAATACGAATGATATTGCTCATAGACTTTTAGAGGCTTGTGGTTCGCTCTCTGCTGTTTTTGATGCACCAATAGATATTTTAATGCAACAAGGGCTTTCGTATAATGCGGCGGTTCTTTTGCATATGATACCAGACCTTTCGAGAGCATATCAAAGTGATAAGTTTGATAATGAAGAAAAGATTATTACAGATGAGAATATAGGTAAAAAGATGGTTCATCTATTTGCAGGCAAAAACGAAGAATGTGTATATGCATTTTTTCTTGATGCTAAGGGAAAAGAAAAATATTCAGGTATAATTTCTAAGGGTGACGCAAGCTCTGCACCCTTGTTTTCAAAGGATATAGTGAGTATAGCGGCAAGATGCAAGGCTGTCACAGTTATAATTGCACATAACCACCCAAGTGGAGTAGCTTTTCCTTCAAGGGCAGATTTAGAAGCAACTGCTGATATAGCTGATGCTTTAGACGCAATAGGAATACATCTCGCTGATCATATTATTGTTGCTGATAGAGATTATATCTCGCTTTCATCAACACCACCATTTTCGAGAATGTTTGATTATGATAGTGAATAATTTATTACCAAAATATAAGAGTTTCTTAATTGACAATAAATGTGCAAGTTGATATAATTTAAAACGTGATTATTTATATAGATAATATTTAAATTTAAAAATGAGAGGTGTAGCTTATGAGCGAAGAACAAGCTCAGCAGCGAATAAAAGCCGACCCTAAGGTTGGCTTAACTAAGGAACAGGTGCAACGACAAATTGAGCTTGATTTGGTGAATCATAATGCAGATGTTCCCACGAAAAGTATAAAGAGAATTATTATTGATAATACCCTTACACTTTTTAATGTAATCAATATTATTCTTGGTGTAGCAGTTTTTCTTGTTGGCTCTTATAAGAATTTGCTTTTTCTTGGTGTTATGTTCTGTAATATAGCAATAGGAATTTTTCAGGAAATTCGTGCAAAAAGAACTATTGATAAGCTTTCTATTATTTCATCTGTGAAAGTTAAGGTTATCAGAAATGGAAAGATACAGGAAATCGGGGTAAATGATATTGTACTTGATGACATTTTAGAGCTTTCTAATGGTAATCAGATTCCGTCAGACTGTATACTGATTTCAGGCAACTGTGATGTTAATGAATCACTTCTTACAGGTGAATCAGATTCTATACATAAACAAAAAGGCGATAAACTGCTTTCAGGAAGCTTTATAGTAAGTGGTAGCTGTCGTGCGAGAGTAGAATGTGTAGGTAAAGATAATTATGCTTCTTCTATTTCGGCACAGACAAAATATATCAAGAAAATCAATTCAGAAATTATGGATACTCTGAATAAAATTATAAAAATAGTAACCTTCTTTATAGTACCTATTGGAGTAGGTCTTGCTATTCATCAATATAGTATTCATGGAGATATTAAAGAGACAGTTCTTTCAACTGTAACACAGCTTATAGGAATGATTCCGGAAGGTCTTATCCTTTTGACAAGTACAGTTCTTGCCGTAAGCGTCATAAGACTTTCAAAGCACAAAGTTCTTGTGCAGGAGCTTTATTGTATAGAAACTCTTGCAAGAGTAGATGTGCTATGCCTTGATAAAACAGGTACTATTACAGAGGGCTGTATGGAGCTTGTAGATGTTATTCCATATGGTGATAATAAAAGCGAACAGCTCGAAAAAGCTCTTACAGCTTTAACTTCAGCACTTGATGATAATAATGCAACCTTTGTCGCAATCAGAGAGAAATTCCATAATGATACCGACTGGGTAGGAAATAACATTATGCCATTTTCGTCCGAAAAAAAATGGTCTGGTGCTAATTTTGAAAAGGAAGGCACTTATGTAATTGGTGCGGCTGAATTTATTTTAAAGGATAAAATTCCTCAAGAGCTTTCAGAACTTTTGCAAAAATATTCAAAAGGTTATCGTTCACTTATTATAGTTCATTCAAAGAACGATTTTAATGAAAGAGATTTACCAGACGATTTGGAAATTTGTGGCTTGTTACTGCTTGTAGATAAGATTCGTGCGGAAGCTCCACAGACTTTGCAATATTTTGATAAACAGGGCGTTGAGATTAAGGTTATTTCAGGCGATAATGTTCTTACTGTTTCCGATGTTGCAAGGAGAGCAGGAGTTAAAAACTACGATAAGTATATTGATGCAACAACTCTCAAAACTGACGAAGATATAGAAAAAGCGATACTTGAAAATACCGTATTCGGCAGAGTAACACCGGCACAAAAGAAAAAGTTCGTACAAGCGCTTCAAGCTAATGGACATACAGTAGCTATGACAGGTGATGGCGTTAATGATGTTCTTGCACTTAAAGAGGCCGATTGCAGTGTTGCTATGGCTTCAGGAAGTGATGCCGCAAGAAATGTATCGCAGCTTGTATTGCTAAATTCTAATTTCGCATCTATGCCAAAGGTTGTTGCAGAGGGCAGACGAACCATAAATAATATAGAGCGTTCAGCATCATTATTCCTTGTTAAAACAATTTATATGACGGTTCTTGCTATAATCTTCCTTTTCGTAAATACTGCCGCACCATTTGAACCAATTCAAATGACGCTTGTTAATGCATTTACAATAGGTATTCCGTCTTTTATACTTGCACTTGAGCCAAATAAAAACAGAATTAAAGGTTCATTCTTTAATAATATTGTTAAAAGTTCATTGCCTGGAGGACTTGCGTCGGTTGTAAGCGTTATGCTTGTAATTATTTCTGAAAGTATACTTAAAATTTCTCATGAGCAATATGTAACGCTTGCAGTAGCAGTGGTTTCCGTTATGGGAATAATAGTTCTCTTTGAAAAATGCTTGCCGTTTAATAAGCTTAGAATTGCACTTTTTGTAACGATGATAGCAGGCTTGGCAATAGGTATTCTATGCTTTAGAAATCTATTCTCGCTTACATTATTTACTGGTAAAATGACAATAAACTTAGTTATAATATTTGCAATTTGTGTTTTGATTTTCTGGATTTTTAGAAAAATCACAAGACATATAGTCAATAAAGTAGAAGCTAAGCAAAGTATAAAAAAAGTAAATTGTTGATTTTAAATATTATGCTTAAAAGCACTCGATTCCATTTTGATGGAATTGAGTGCTTTTTAATGTAAAAAGTAATAAATAGCCTAAAGACAAAAAGTAACGCATATTTTACCAAAATCTGTTAAAATAGAATTTCTTAGAAAGCTGAATACGCAAGCTTTTTTGGGTTTTTGAAGGTGTCGGAAAAGAAGAACAAAAAATTCAGCAAATCATATTGCAGATACTTTAGAAATTCAAGAAAATTACTTCTTTAAGAGATTTGACGAATTGAATGATGAGCAAAAAATAACAAGCTAATGTTATGTTGTATGCCTCGCCTGATTTGTGTACGGCTCATTTTTATAAATAGGACTTTTTTAAAATCATTGCTTGCAAAAACAGAAATTCCACTAAAAAGGCTATGTCAGACTATATTGTGGTATCCCTCAGCTTGTTAAGTGTGCCAAAATAATGCAAAATTGGTTGACATAGATACTGAATTTGTTTTTCACACCAATCATCAACGGCTTTATTGAAGGTTGTAACAACAAAATCAAAGTTCTCAACAAAAATTCTTACGACCACAGAAATTTCAAGCGATTTCGCACCCGAATTTTACATATGTTTTACAACAAACATATCAATTCTACAATAAAACAAGCGACAGTTTAATTCTCTGCCACTTGTAATTACACTTTATTCTATTTTTTCGGGTTACCACAACTATGGACATCGAGCCATAAAAAATAAGATTAAAAACAAAAATCGAGTATTCATAAAGTCAAATTTCTCATGAATACTCGATATGGTGCGGATAACAGGACTTGAACCTGCATGAATTTGCATTCATATGGACCTGAACCATACGCGTCTGCCAATTCCGCCATATCCGCATATTTAAGATACCTAAATATTATATCAAATATCTTATAAAATGTCAATTACTTTTAAGCTTAAAAATCTGAAATAGCAAAGATTGTAAACAATCAGAAATTTTGCTATAATAAATTAACAATTATTTTGAGGACGATTTATTATGATTAATGTAAAATTATTATTTGTTGATACTTCTTGCGAATTTTCAAGATATAAAAAATATCTTTCTTTTTTGCCCAATGAAAGATTAGAAAAAATCTCCCGTTTCAGATTTGACAAGGATAAAATACTTTCTTTATTTTCAGGCTTATTGATATGTACAGAGGCATCTAAACAAGCGGGTATTAAATCTAATGAAATCCAGTTTGAATATAATGAACACGAAAAGCCTTCAATTAAAAACTTTTCGGAATTTCATTTTTCGGTTTCTCATTCGGGGAACTGTGTCGCTTTCGCAAGTGATACTTCACCAATAGGAATTGATGCAGAAATAATCTCAAATGCACGAATAGAAATTGCAAAACGCTTTTTTTCGGAAAATGAATATAAGTATATTCTCGAAAGTGAAAGCCAAGGCAATGCTTTTTATGAGATATGGACGAAAAAGGAAGCCTATGTCAAATTCCTTGGCACAGGGCTTTCCACTCCCCTATCATCTTTTGATGTTACTAATAAAAATCTTAGCAGTAAATTCTATACAAAGCAAATTTCTGAATATATGTTGAGTATATTTTCTGAAAATCAGAATCTTTCTGAAAACAACATTAAAATTGAAATATTAAATTACTGATAAGCTTAATATTTATCGTGCTTTATCACGCAATGAATAAAATTCTTTCCAGATACCGCCGAATTTTTCAGCTTTGAATTTTACTACTGTGTTAAAATATGCTTTGAGCTTTTCGGCATCGTCTTTTGTATCCTTGCATACTGCATTGTTGAGGTTTTTTACTAAGTTAACAAACTTATCTAAGACAATTAAAAATTTTGCTCAAAGCAACGTGCCACCGCGGTCAAGACGCGGAATCGCTCGACAAGTCTCACTCGTAGTGAATATGAGAGGTTTACCCATGCGGAGTACTAAACTACCGATAACTAATGCACTTCCCAAAGACAGATAAAAGTTTTGCTCAAGCTTTTTCAAAAGCTTGCAGGGTCGAGGGACGGAGTCCCTTGTGGGTTTTAAGGGCGAAGCCCTTAACTTCTCTTGCCCCAAAAGGGCGGACAAAGTCCGCCCTTAATAACTAATGTTGCTAACGAAAGAGAATGAATCGGCGGATAAAATCCGCCGATTTTAAGAAAAAATAAATGTTGGGCAAAGCCCAAAGGTGTTTCGCTCTCTGCGGAGAGCGACAAGGGCGTTGCCCTTGACCTATGAGCCTTTGAAAAGGCTCTAGCGAAACTTTTAAGTGTCTTAAGGAAAGTACAGTAGCTATATTGGAGGTAAACAATTTTTAATAATTATCTAAAAAAGAATGTTCTTCACCATTCGATTTATAACCAACCATCGTATCTAAACAAACTGAATGTATACTATTGAAAATACTTTTCTCGATATTTGGATTGTCTTTCTTTAATTTACGGATAAGCTCCTTTACTTCCTTTCGCTTTGATGCTCCAATTCCATCCTCACTTTCAGCAGATTTCTCTGTGAAACGACAAGCACACTGGATAAACTCCAGATGATTATATTTTGTCCAAGCTATTATATCGTCCTCGTGTACACAATAAAGCGGTCTGATGAGCTCCATACCCTCAAAATTTGTGCTATGAAGCTTTGGTAACATAGCTTGAAGCTGAGAACCATAAAACATTCCTAATAATGTAGTTTCTATAACATCGTTGAAGTGGTGTCCAAGTGCGATTTTATTACAGCCAAGCTTTTTAGCTTGACTGTACAAATGACCTCTACGCATTTTAGCACAAAGATAACAAGGATTTTTTTCGGTTCTATCAGCTATATTAAATATATCGGTTTCAAATATTGTTATTGGTATTTCGAGCAGCTTTGCATTACTCTCAATCTTTTCTCGGTTAATGCTATTATAGCCAGGATCCATAACAAGAAATACAAGTTCAAAGGGAAAATCACTATGTCTTTGAAGCATTTGCAGAAGTTTTGCCAAAAGCATGGAATCCTTTCCACCAGAAATACAAACAGCTATTCTATCTCCCTCTTGGATAAGTTCATATTTCTTTATTGCCATAATAAATGGTACCCATATTCTTTTTCGATAGGTCTTGGAGAGACTTCTTTCTATCACCTGACATTGGCTAAGTTCTTTAGACATAAAATAATCACCCGAATTTTTTAATTATATTAAAGTTTATTTTAACACAAATATGAATTTTCGTCTATAATTTTGCACAATTAAGATAGTATTTTTGAGTGATTTATTTTTCTTATAACTAAAAATAAATCTTACGAAAAACAAGAGTCAATATTTCGTAAAATTCTTGCGTTTCGGCAAATTTATTGGTATAATATATTAAGAAAATGTTGATTTGCTTTTGATTTTTTTATATTTTAAACTATGAAAGGGGTAAACATTATGGGCTCTGACCCGTCTGTCGGTCGAATACGGATTGCTATTATTTATGCTATAAACAGAGCACATAATGTATTTTGTGCTCTGATTTGATTTTGTTAGGAAGTGCACAAAAATGATAAGCTACTATAAAACTATTAACAATAGAATTGAGGCTATTGATAATTATGAACCAGGCTGTTGGATAAACTGCGTTGAACCTGAGGGGGACGAGGTTGCAAGTCTTATAAAGGATTTTAATATTGAACCTGATTTCTTTAGGGCATCTCTTGATGAAGAGGAAAGCTCTCATATAGATAATGAAAACGGAGTTACGCTTATAATTATAGATATTCCTGTTGTTGAAAAATTTAACAAGAGTATAAGATATGCTACCATGCCTATCGGCATTATGATTACCCCAAAAAATGTTATAACTGTTTCTATTAAGGAAACTCCTATTCTTAGTGAATTTTCCGAGGGCGTCGTTAAAGATGTCTTTACTAACTATAAAACTCAATTTGTTTTTCATATAATGCTCAGAGTTGCAGCGAGATATTTGCAATATATTAAGCAGATTGATAAAATCAGCGAGCATGTAGAAGAAAAAATGAAAAAATCTATGAAAAATAAAGAGATTATCCAGCTTTTTGAAATTCAGAAATCGCTGGTTTATTTTTCGTCTTCACTAAAGGCTGATGAAATTACTCTAGAAAAGCTTATGCGTGGCAGACATATCAAGCTTTATGAGGACGACCAAGACCTTCTTGAAGATGTTCTTATTGAAATTAAACAGGCAATAGAAATGGTTGGAATACACCTTAACATTATGTCAAGCACAATGGATACTTTCTCATCTGTTATAAGCAACAACCTTAATTATGTTATGAAAGTTCTTGCTTCTTTGACACTGATTGTTTCTATTCCTACGGTTATCTCTGGCTTATATGGAATGAATATTGATGGAGGACTTCCATTTGATAATTTCTGGTGGTTCCCATTCGTATTATCAGCTATATTGATGATTTCGGCTTTTATAATTCTAAAAAAGAATGATATGTTCTGATTGTATAAGGTACTTTTTATATAAGGAGGCTTATGAGTTATGAATGAAAATGTGCTTTTTCATTTGCAAATTCCTAGAACGGTTAAGGCAAAATATGCTATTCTTCCAGGAGACCCTGCTCGTGTATCAAAAATAGCCTCTTACCTTGAAGATGCGGATTATCTCGTTTCAAACAGAGAATATACTACTTATTTTGGCACTCTTTGTGGTGAAAATGTTTTGGTAACATCGACTGGTATAGGCGGTCCATCTACGGCTATTGCCCTTGAAGAGCTTCATATGCTCGGTGTAGATACTATCATTCGCGTTGGAACTTGTGGTGGTATGCAAGAAACTGTAAAATCGGGCGACCTTATCATAGCTACTTCAGCGGTTCGTGCGGAGGGTACTTCTAAGGAATACGCTCCAATAGAATTACCTGCTACTGCTGATTTTGAAGTTACATCAGCTTTAGTTAAAGCTGCAACAAAGCTTGATGAACACTATCATACGGGAATTATACATAGCAAAGACTCTTTCTATGGTCAGCATAATCCTGCAACTATGGCTGTTTCATATGAGCTTGAAAACAAATGGAAAGCCTTTATAAAATGTGGTGTACTCGCTTCTGAAATGGAAACAGCAGCTCTTTTTACTGTTTCAGCAGTGAGAAATATTCGTGCTGGTTCTATTCTACACGCAATATGGAATCAGGAACGCAGAAAATCTGGAGATAATTCCGAAAATATCAATACTGAAAATGCCGTTCTTACTGCTATTGAGGCATTAAAAATAATTATTGCTGAGGATAAGATGATAAATTAGCATAAGTTTAACAATAGGTTTATTAAACGATTTTATATTTTAAGAACAAAACACTTTTTCAGGGAACCCCCTGCGAGGGTTCCCTACGAAAAACATTCCACTGGAATGTTTTTCTACCCTCCTGCGCTCAGAGAAGCATAAAGTATTTCGCTCTCTGCGGAGAGCGACAAGGGCGTTGCCCTTGACCTACGAGCAGCTTTCACCAGCAAAGCTGGTGTAGAAAAGGCTCGAGCGAAACTTTTAACTGTCTTAGAGAAGTTTATTTCATACAAAAAAGCATTGTATAATATTATTTTTTCTGATATAATGGATATGATTGATTTTTTTTGAGGTGGTATCCATGAACGAAATATTGAACAATAACATTGCCAACAATGAAAAGAGTATAGTTGAAAAAAAGCTTACTTCTGAAATGGAGCTTGAACAACTTAAAGAGCGTTTACACGAAGCAGAGCTTGAGCTTTCAGACAAAAAGACTTCCTTAATTGAAATTACGGCCGCAAGAAACGCTCTATATAAATCGGTTCAGTCACTACAAATGCAGCTTGCAGATGTCACTGCACAGCGTGAAAACGATATACAGGCATATGAAGCAGAACTTCGTCTGCGTCTTGAAGAAAAACACGAGTTGCAAGAAAAATACGACTTACTTGTAATTAAAGCAAAAAGATATGATGACTTGCAAGAAAGTCTTATGAATATAAAAATGAAGGCTGAGGCTCGTGCCTTAGGCGTTATTGATGAGGCTCAGGAAAAGGCTATGGACGCTGTCAATGTTATTGACACTATTGAAAAAGAGGTTAATCTATTTCGTGAGGATATAGCTTGGCTCAGGCGTGATATAAAGATTGGTACTATAACTCTCGATGACAGGCTTGATACTCTATATAAGCGTATTTGCAAAAGTATGGATACCTTGACTAAAATTAAAAATAATTTCTATATGAGCAATAATATTCCGCTCGGAAATGAATTTGATGAAAGTTCTGAAAATCCTATTCCGAATATCAAATATCCTGATGAAGAAGATATTCAAGAAGAACAGACTGACGCTGATAAAAAGGTATAAAGCACAAGGAAAATTTATTGCTAACAAAAGAATTCATCGGTGGACTTCGTCCACCGATTGGAAAAAAATAAATGTTGGGCTTCGCCCAAAAGCGTTTCGCTCTCTGCGGAGAGCGACAAGGGCGTTGCCCTTGACCTACGAGCAGCTTTCACCAGCAAAGCTGGTGTAGAAAAGACTCGAGCGAAACTTTTAGTAGTCTTAAAAAGAAACACATCAACTGAACGGTAGTTTAGTCCTCCGAGTGGGTAAACCTCTCATACTCACCACGAGCGAGACTTGTCGAGCGATTCTGCGTCTTGTCCTGTGCGGTCACGCACCGCCATAATTTTATTTTGCTCTTTTTTTGACAGATATGCTCAACAAAAACAACATCGACAATACAAGAATTGCTATTCCACCAGTAAGATGCGTTGCTGTGTTTGGTGTTGCTCTCTCTGAAAAACTATTAAAAACATTACTTACTGGCTTATAGAACAATGTAATTATATATGTGCAAAATCCATTAAGTATGGCGGCAAACACTCTGAAAAGAATAAACAACAGCTTATTCGGCTGTATTTCTGAAAGTATACCCCATATTTGCAAATATACACAAAAGCCACCAAATGCTATAACCGCAGATAAAATATATAGTGGAAATGTCCCTTCTGCTATTACATTACACGCACCAGTAACCTCTAAAATTGATGGCAAAATTATCTTTGAACAACTCAACCCCATATATGAAAATATTTTTTCTATAAATTGCTCTGCCCCACTTTGCTCTATAATTCCTATAAATGTCTGAAATAATATAACCAAAGCTGACAACGAAATTATTCCTTTTGAGCCATCTGTACACGCCTTTATAAAAGCGTTTTGTTGGCTGATAGTATCTTTTGGCTTGTTTTTCTCTTTAATAGATTTTTCAGGATAGAAAAATCTTGAGATTATTCCTAAGATTAAGCCTGATATAAGTTGGGATACGAATAGAATTATTCCAAGCTTTGTATTGCCTAAAAGAACTGTTCCTACTGCTGTTATCAAAAAAGCTGGTCCTGCACCGACGCAAAAAAGCGACATTCGCCTTGCTTGATTCAAAGAGATTTGCTTTGTTTCATACATTCCTGCTATGCCTCTTGCGCCAACAGGAAAACCTCCTATGAAACTCATTATTACAGTAGGTGCTGCTGAACCATCAAGTCGGAACAGAAATCTCATTATTGGAGAAAACATTTCTCCAAGTATTGACGATACCCCAGAACGAACTATATACGATGACAATACCATAAATGGAAACAAAGATGGTACTAAAAGCTCAAGGCAATATTCAAGTCCCTTTTTTGCACCTTCAGATGCACCTTTCGGAAAGATTGTAAGCAAAGTACAGAATAATAAAATTATTGCAATTTTTACTATCATGGGAATTAATTTTTTTAACTTCAGAGAATAAAACATATAAATCACCAAAACTTTTTTAATATAATCATATGCTTTGTTTGCTGATTAAATAACTTTTTATTCTCTAAAAGAATTATTCGTACAAGGTTTACCAGAAGTCGTCAAATTTTACAACTTTTAACACAAATCGAAATTTTTTGCTATAATATTAAGTGGATGGTTTATTGCAAACATCTATCCATCATTTTTTATCACCATATAAAGCAAAGGCACCGCAAAAACAATGCGATGCCTTTATCTTTTTATATAGGCAAATCGGTATTTGCTCATGACTTTACTATTTTATCATAGATTCTTACTATTACTATATAATATCCGATATAAAATATTAACATAATGTCCAGCAATACAAGCTGTGGGTCAAATTCTCTGCACATTTTATCATTCTACCTGCTTTTTGTTTCTATGGACATTGTGGGGGTCGTCATCAATGATAAAAATTCAATACACTATCTAATCTCTTAACGGATACTATCTGCCCACTTCTTGAGTTCTATTTCATCAGCATTTTCTTCAAAACGCTTGCCTTCTTTTAGAATTGCTCCCTTGCAAGATGGTGCAAGCTCTGAGTTTGTCTTTCCCATACGGCTTGAGCCTGAGGTTGCGAAAGGTATGATTGTTTTACCTGTTAAATCGTACTGCTCAAGAAATGTATTTATAATTGTAGGGGCAACATACCACCATATCGGAAATCCTACATAAATAGTATCATAATCTGCGATATTATCAAGCTTCTCAGCAACAGCAGGTCTGAAGCTCTTATCGCTCATTTCTACACTTGAACGGCTTTTTTTATTTGTCCAGTCAAGGTCTGCGGTGGTATATGGTTTTTCGGGCTTTATCTCGAAAATATCAGCATCTACTGCATCAGCAAGTCTTTTTGCCAATTTTGCAGTTACACCACTTGCCGAAAAATACGCTACTAACTTTTTACTCATTTTAGATTCCTCCATATTATTTTATAGACTTTCCCAAGACAATTAAAAGTTTCGCTGCGAGCCTTTTCAAAGGCTCGCAGTTTCCAAAGGCAGAGCCTTTGGTCGCTCTCCGCAGAGAGCGAAACACTTTTGGGCGAAGCCCAACATTTGTTTTTTTCTTAGGCGGCGGACTTCGTCCGCCGCTCAATACTTTAATTAGCAACATTAGTCATTAAGTGCGAACTTCGTTCGCACTTAGAAAGCAAAGAATGTTAAGGGCTTTGCCCTTAAAACCCACGAGGGACTCCGTCCCTCGACCCTGCAAGCTTTTGAAAAAGCTTGAGCAAAACTTTTGAGCGTCTTTAGAAAGTTTGCTAACTAATCGGCAGTTTAGTTCTCCGCTTGGAAAACTAATTAGCTATATTATATACTTTTTAAATAAAAAAGTAAACAGCCTTAGTCTATTTTTGACTTAGGCTGTTAATAAATTTAGGCTTTAATTATAATCTTACGATAAGTATTGAACTTAATCCACTTAGCAAAGAATTGTGAATCGTTACTATCTGCAAGAGAATTATATTCTTTAAGGAAGTCTTGTACAGCTTCGTTATTATCTGCGACGACCTCAAAGCCTCGTCCATTTATGACAGGGAAACCGCTATATTCATACTCGCTTGCAGGAATAATAGCTGTGATTTTCTTATCTCTCACGCTAATAGCTACTTGGTCACGAAGTACGATTATATCAAAGCTATCTGGATAATGGTAGCTTTCACCGTCAACAGGAATTTCATCACCGACTGTATAGGTGTTTCTTACTGGCTGATACTTCAAAACATTAAGGCTTGATGTATCATAGTAGAATTCCTCGAATATATCGCCTCTTGCTTCAACATCTCCAAGCTTAAATGATGCCTTTGCTGAGCCTGAAACTGCCTTTTGGCTGACACCTTCAATAACACCGCAAGCTGATGTCATATTGGTAACTCTATCAATGAGAATAATTTCTCCGAGTGTTTTATGTGCTGAGAAAAGGTCTGCAACAATAGCTTCTGTGAGGAGAATTTCGCAAACAGCTATACCATTCTTTTCGAGAGTTTCTGTCTTGATATGCTCGCCTGTATTTACATTAACTGCATAATCAATGGCAGTAATAATGCCAGAAATAGTCTTTGTGCCAAGCTTGACAAGATAATCCTTGCCAATAACGAGTGGTTCATCGTCCATCCAAAGAAGTGAGACCTTGAGCTTTTTATATACTGCAATATCAGCATTCTTTGAAAGCACGCAGCCTCTTGAAACATCAACCTCTTTATCTAAGGTTATTGTTACTGGCTGACCTTTATGTGCTGATTTTACCTCTTTGTCTGTAACGAAAACACTCTTGACATTTGCTTTTTCGTTGCTTGGTAATGCGACAATCTCATCGCCTACGCTGATACTTCCTGCTTCAATTTGTCCTTGAAAACCTCTGAATGTATGGTCTGGACGGCAGACTCTCTGAACTGGCATATAGAAACCTTTTTCCTCGTCTGAGGAGGATATATCGACAGTTTCGAGATACTCCAAAAGCGGAACTCCGTCATACCACTTGATATTTTCGGACTTGGTGGTGACATTATCGCCCTCTGTTGCTGACAAAGGAATAATCTTTACATTATCAAGTTTAAGTTCTTCTTTAAGCTCATCAATCTGCTTTACGATTTCATCAAAGCGTTCCTTGCTATAGCCGACTAAATCCATCTTATTTATAGCAAAGACAAAGTAACGAATACCCATAAGCTTGCAGATTCTTGCGTGACGCCTTGTCTGAACAAGAACGCCTTGTGAAGCGTCAACAAGAATAACAGCTAAATCTGCAAAGGACGCACCGACTGCCATATTTCTTGTATATTCTTCATGACCTGGTGTATCGGCAACTATAAAGCTTCTGTTATCTGTTGTAAAATAGCGATAGGCAACATCTATTGTAATGCCCTGCTCACGCTCTGCCATAAGTCCATCAAGGAGAAGTGAATAATCTATTGCACCGTTTCGGCTGCCAACCTTACTATCAAGTTCAAGAGCTTTTTCTTGGTCGGCATAAATCAACTTTGCATCATATAATATATGTCCGATAAGTGTTGATTTTCCGTCATCAACACTTCCGCAGGTTATAAATTTGAGTAATCCTTTCATTAGAAATAGCCCTCCCTTTTTCTACGCTCCATACTTCCTGCCGCCTCATTGTCGATAACTCTTGATGTACGCTCTGAGGATACTGAGCTTAGAGTTTCATCAATGATTTCATCGAGTGTAGTTGCGGTGGATTCTATACCACCTGTAAGCGGATAGCAACCAAGTGTTCTAAAACGAACTGACTTCATCTGCGGAACTTCTCCCTCTTTGAGTGGGAAACGGTCATCATCAACCATTATGATGATGTTGCCGTCACGCTCTACAACAGGGCGTTCAGCTGCAAAATAAAGAGGAACTATATCTATATTCTCACGCTTGATATATTGCCATATATCTTTTTCTGTCCAGTTTGAGATTGGGAAAACTCTTATGCTTTCGCCCTTTTTAATTTTTGTGTTATAGAGTTTCCACATTTCAGGACGCTGATTTTTTGGGTCCCATGCCTGAGCTTCATTTCTGAAAGAGAAAATTCTTTCCTTTGCTCTTGACTTTTCCTCGTCACGCCTACCACCACCGAATGCCGCTGTAAAGCCATATTTGGTGAGTGCCTGCTTGAGAGCCTGAGTTTTCATAATATCAGTATAAGCTGCTCCGTGGTCAAATGGATTTATTCCTTGCTTAACTCCATCTTCGTTTGTATAGACTATCATTTCTATACCGAGTTTCTTGGCTGTTTCATCACGGAATTTAATCATATCCTTAAACTTCCATGTTGTATCTATGTGCATAAAAGGAAAAGGAGGTTTTTCGGGATAAAACGCTTTCATAGCAAGATGAAGCATTACAGAGCTATCTTTTCCTATTGAATAAAGCATTACTGGCTTTTCACATTCGGCTGCTACTTCTCTGATGATGTATATAGCTTCTGCTTCGAGTTCGTCAAGATGTGAAAGTTCACTCATTTTCTTCTCTCCTTAATACTTATTTGATTCCCTTTGGTTTATATCTATCTTAATGGTATCTCCATGAGGTTTTTCTATTATCCAGCTTAGAATATCTCCGCTCTTTTCGGTATGAACCATACTGCCCATACCACCTATATCCGCACCGAGATAGAAATTTATTGCGTGTACAGGACATTCCTTAATGCAAGAGGTACAGCCCCAGCAATCCTTTGGATACTTGATATACGCCTTACCGCTCTCATCTATTTTGATAAGACTTCCGGGACAGACATTTCGGCATCTTCCACAACCAACACATTTTTGTTTGTTAATTGCTATGCTCATAGCTCTTACCTCCCGGTACTAAATCACGAAGGATTATTTTTATTTCGCCGTTTTCAAGGCGTGAATTTACATATTTGTTGAAGTTTTTATCGTCCTTATTCGGATAATCGAGATTTTCTGCAAAGCTATGCCAACGGGTTTCTTTTCTTGCTTTGAGATGTGCTATAACACTTCTGCAAACTATAAGTCTTTCACGAAGTTCATAGATATACATAAGCTCCTGAAAATCTTCTGCGTAAAGCGAATTTGAAAGCTCTGTGAGCTGTTTAATTTTATAGTCTGCAATATCAAGCTGTTTCTCATTAAAACGATAATTTGTTTTAATACCGCCTGCATAGGAATCCATAACGCTCTGCATAGCTTCTTCAAGCTGTTCTGTTGTAAAGCGGGAATCCTTTTTGGTAAGAAAGCTTTCAACCTCTGAAATGTGGCTGTCTATATTACTGCTCTCGATAGGTGAAATACCATTTTCTGAAACATATTCAACTGCGGAAAGGGCTGCAATCTCACCCTCTGCCAAAGCACCTGTGACATATTTCTGAGGAGCACCTCCGGCAACATCACCACCTGCAAACAAACCATTGATTGTGGTTGCTCTCTTTGTGTCAACCCAATAGCCACTTGCTGTATGACCGCCTACTATGTAAGGCTCTGTACCCTCGATTTCAACATTCTGCTGAGATGGATTCTTTCCGCTCTCTATCCACTTTATAGTCTGTGAAGGAGCCATATTTAAATATGCTTTGAGCAAGGATTCGTCTTGTTCGGGCGTGATACCCTCTGTTCTGAGATAGCAAGGACCTCTGCCCTCTTGATTTTCATTAACTGTGCCGTAAACTCTCTCTGAAGTGGTTAAGCCATATTTTGTTTCGTAAACTTCTCCAAGTGAATTTACTTGTTTAGCACCGACACCCTGTGCAAGAGTACCTGTCGGGGCAATCGTATCTTTACATCTTAAAGCTATAAAACGCATTTCAAAAGTGGTCATCTCTGCACCAGCTTTTATTCCCATTGCATAACCTGCACCTGTGTTGAATGGCGGATACCACATTTTATGGCGTGAAAATCCCGGATTATTTGGCTTATAAAGTCCCGCCGCACCACCTGTGGCAATTATTACTGCCTTAGCCTCGATAGTATAGAATGTATCATCATCTATGCCTATTCCAAAAGCACCTTGGATTCTGTTATCTTTTACGGCAAAGTCGATTATATTTACTCTATTGAGAATAGTTGTATTTGGCAAGGCTTCTACTGCTTTAGCAAGTATAGGCTTTATATTTTCACCATTTATTTTAAGATTACGGTTTCCTCGTGTTACATACTTGCCATTTTCGTCCTTGAGAATTACAAGTCCGAGCTGTTCAAGTCTATGTGTAACGGAATTAAGTCTTTCGGACATTGTAAGTAGCAAATCTTCTCTTACTATGCCATCTGCATCGTGCTTTGCGTAATCAACATAATCCTGAGGAGTTCTGCCCTCTGTGATATACGCATTAAGAGCGTTTACACCAGCCGCAAGGCAACCACTTCTTTTTATGTGTGCCTTTTCGCAGATTATAACTTTTTTATCAGAATTTTCGGATATTGTCAAAGCCGCATAGCAGCCTGCTGTTCCGCCGCCTATAATCAGAATATCTGTTGTAAGCTTTTCTGTCTTCATATTGCTTCCCTCATTTTTTGAAACTACCGCACTTTTCCAAGAACCTTAAAAGTTTCGCTTGAGCCTTTTTTCTTTTGTTAACAACATTAGTTATTAAGTGCGGACTTTGTCCGCACTTAGAGTGCAAAGAATGTTAAGGGCGTTGCCCTTAAAACCTACCAAAGGCTCTGCCTTTGGAAACCGCAAGCCTTTGAAAAGGCTTGAGCGAAACTTTGAGTGTCCTTAGGAAATCTGTTAGCTAATCGGCAGTTAATTGGTAATTTCTTAGACCGCGTCAACAAACTTCCATTACGAATGTCGAGGTTTTGCTTGCAAAACCGATTCCGCGTCTTGGGTGCGGCGGCTCGCCGCTTAAGGGCGTTGCCCTTAAAACCTATGAGGGACTCCGTCCCTCAACCCTGCAAGCCTTTGAAAAGGCTTGAGCGAAACTTTGAGTGTCCTTGGGAAATCTGTTAGCTAATCGGCAGTTAATTGGTAATTTCTTAGACCGCGTCAACAAACTTCCATTACGAATGTCGAGGTTTTGCTTGCAAAACCGATTCCGCGTCTTGGGTGCGGCGGCTCGCCGCTTAAGGGCGTTGCCCTTAAAACCTATGAGGGACTCCGTCCCTCAACCCTGCAAGCCTTTGAAAAGGCTTGAGCGAAACTTTTGAGTGTTTTAATAGAAGTGCCTCAGCTAACTGCTAAATTCGTCAGCCGCGATAACAATTTTCCCTTGCTCACTACGAGCGAGACTTGTCGAGCGATTCCGCGTCTTGACTGCGGAGGCACTCCGCCTTGACCTAAACTTTGAGTGTCTTATGGAAGGTTTATTCTTATTCCTCTATTATGAGTTCTTCTTTTTCTGCGGTATCTCCAGTGATTTTGAATGAATTTAATACAGGCTCGGCTCTATTCATAAGAGATAAAATCATATAGCTTGCTTTGCTGTCATAGGCAAGTCTTTTATCCTCTTCCGAGGGTCTTGATGGCGACTCTGGGTGAGAATGCCAGTTGCCAAGAGGTGCGTAACCTTTACTTCTCATATCCTTGATTGTGGCAAGCTGTTCTTTCGGGTCAAGTGTAAAATGCTCATTGGAATGGTCTATATTTGTGAGAAGATAGACTTCCTTTATTGTCTTATCACCGTTTTCAACTATACCTGCAATCAGACCGCAAGCCTCATTTGGAAGTTCTTTTTCTGCGTGTGCAAGAATTTTTTCATAATCTGATTTTGATAACTTAATCATAAATGTACACCGTCACATTCCGCCTGTTCGTAGTCGATAAGTTTTGTGATAGTCGGGTGCTTGCCACAAATTGGGCAATTATCTGTATTGCTTGGAAGCTTAACCTTTCTGAACTCCATTTTAAGAGCATCATATGTAAGGAGATAGCCTGTAAGCAAATCGCCCTGACCAAGAATATACTTGATAGCTTCCATTGCCTGAAGACTTCCGATAACTCCACCCATTGCACCAATAACTCCTGCTTGCTTACAAGTGGGAACAGCGTCCTTTGGAGGTGGATTCCTGAATACACATCTATAACAAGGACCTTTTCCTGGAACATAAGTCATAAGCTGTCCCTGAAAACGAATGATTCCTGCGTGTGAGAATGGTTTCTTTGCCATTACGCAAGCATCATTGATAAGGAATTTTGCTGGGAAGTTATCTGTGCCATCAATAACGAAATCGTAGTCCTTAATCAAATCAAGGATATTTTCACTTGTAACAAAGGTATGATATGTAATAACCTTAACATCAGGGTTGATTTCTTCCATAGTTTTCTTTGCGGATTCAACCTTTGGAGTTCCAACATCTTTTGTTGTGTGGATAACCTGACGCTGAAGATTTGATAAATCTACATCATCTGCATCGGCGATACCAATAGTTCCAACACCTGCTGCTGCAAGATATAGAGCAACTGGTGAACCTAAACCGCCTGCACCAATGATGAGAACCTTAGCATTGAGGAGCTTTTTCTGTCCTTTTGCTCCAACTTCTTTTAATATAATGTGTCTTGAATAACGCTCAAGCTGTTCGTTTGTGAAAGCCATTACTGACCACCTCCCATAAAATAAAGAAACTCTACAACATCGCCGTCTTTGAAAGTTGTGCTTTCAAATGCACCGCTCTCGACAAATCCATCGTTGATTGTAACTGTGACATATTCTGGGGTTTCTACCTTTTCATCTATAACGAGCTGTGCAACTGTAAGATTATCTGCAACCTCTTTGTTTACGCCTGCTACTGTGATTTTCATAATTATCTCTCCTGCTTACTTTAATTTTTCTATCTCATCAACTATTTCTGACTTCTTGACAGCACCTCTGAGTCTTAACTGCTCTTGACCGTCCTTAAAGAAAATAATTGTTGGTGATGCCTGAACTTCGTATTTTTCCATAAGAACTGAATCAAAGTTTATGTTTACCTTGACAACCTTTAAGCTATCACCGTATTCTTTTTCAAGCTCCGAAAGGACTGGTGACAATCTTTTGCAAGGAATACAGCTATCTGAATAGAAGTCTGTTAAAACAATCTTATCTGAATTAAGAACTTCCTGCTCAAAATTTTCTGTATTAACACGAACTGCCATCTAATCACCAACCTTTTTTACGATAAGATTATAAGTGCCGTCCTCATTATCTATGAGTTTCAGAATCTGATGTCCCTCTTCCTTAATGCTTCTAGGAACATTCTGAACTGGTTCGCCGTCATTCATCTTGACTGACAAAATCTGTCCGTCATCAAGCTCCTCTAAGGCAACTTTTGCTTTTACAAAGGTTGTAGGGCAAACTACATCTGTAATATCTACGGTATCATCAATAATAAAATCAGCCATTGTATGCCTCCAAAATCTTTTCTTCAAATTTTTCTTTTCCTACTCGGTCTATTGTAAATTTGAAACGCTCGCTTGGCTTTGCATTATCCGCAAAAAACTTTATAGCAGCATCACAAATTCTCATAAGCTTTTCTTTGTCCTCAATAAATGGGATTATTGTTTCGCCCTTGTTTATTGAATTACCAAACAAGCCACCAAAGGAAACTATATATCCATGAACTGTATCCCACGCATCTGTTGGGCAAGCCTTGAAGCATCTTCCGCAGAAATTACACTTGTTCTTGTCAACAGTGATTTTGCCGTCTTTAAGAGTGATTGCATTTTGTCGGCAAGCTTTTACACATACGCCACAACCAATACAATCGCTTTCTCTCCAATCGACCTTGATTCCGCCCTTGATTCCTAAGTCGTTTTCTTCGGATTTAAGGCAGTTATTCTGACAGCCTGTTATGCCGAACTTAAACTTATGTGGAAGCTCCATTGCGAAATATCTATCATCAAGCTCCTTTGCAAGAGCATATGTATCAATACAGCCACTTGGACATACTGCTTGTCCCTGACAGGCAGTTATTGTACGAACTCTCGGTCCGCAAACGCCAGGCTCTACATCACCCGCTGCAAGTGTATTCTTAACTTCTTCTATATCATCTAACTTAATAAATGGAATTTCTACGCTCTGTCTTGATGTGAGATGTACATAACCATCTCCGTATTTATCAGAAACTTCTGCAATTTTTGCAAGCTGCTTAGCTGTAAGATTTCCTCCGACAACTCTCAACCTAAGAGAAAAATTATTTTTTTGTTTTTGACGCATAAATCCGCCTTTTTTAAGAGTTGCATAATCGACTGCCATTTGTTACTCCTCCTTGCAAGGAATTCTCTCCCTTGACCTAAACTTTATTTATAAAATGTTAAGAATTATAGCTGGAAGCATTCATCTTATTTATTGCTTGCTCGAAGTCTTCTATCAAGTCTTTTATATCCTCTATACCAACGCTTACTCGAATACTATCTTCATAAACGCCTGCGGATTTCTTCTGAGCTTCTGTACTATGAGCATATATCGTGCTTGATGGGTGAATAACAAGAGTTCTTACATCACCTATATTAGTAGCGTTTATTGAGTATTTAAGGTTATTGATAAGATTAAAGGCTCTCTCTTTGCTACCTGCACGAATTGTTAAGATTGCTCCACCTTTTTCATTAAACATTCGCTTTGCAAGCGGATAATATGGTGAGCTTTCAAGGGCTGGGTAATTAACTTCAACTCCATCTGCTGTGCTTAGATATTTAGCAAGCTTCAGTGCGTTATCACAAATACGCTCCATTCGTAAACCGAGAGTTTCAAGACCAACGGAATTAAGGAATGCGTTGAATGGTGAAAGACAACAACCAACATTTCTCCATATTCCGTTTCTTAGCTTTGCGAGATAAGCAAATTTTCCATACTTCTTATATTCAGCCATTCCCTTATACTTATCAGTATCCCATTTAAAATTGCCACTGTCAACTATTATTCCGCTTATTGAATTTCCTCCGCCATTTATATACTTTGATGAGGAATGAATTACTATATCTGCTCCAAAATCTATTGGTCGGATAAGATAGGAAGTAGCTGTTGTGCTATCTATTATAAGCGGAATATTATATTTATGAACTATCTCTGAGACCTCTTTTATATCGACAATATCAAGCTTTGGATTTCCTATAAGTTCTGTAAAAACTGCCTTTGTTTTATTATTTATAAGAGGTTCTATGCTTTCGGCTGAAATATGCTCTACGAACTTAGTTGTAATTCCGAAAGCTTTCAGGTCTGAGAACAAATCTATCGTTCCTCCGAAAAGCCCTGAACCTGCTATAATCTCATCGCCAGCTTCTAATATATTTAAAAGTGACATTGTAACAGCCGCCATACCTGATGAACAGGCAATCGCCCCTATTCCATTTTCGATAGAAGCAACTCGGCTCTCGAAAGATGAAACTGTCGGATTACTTATTCTTGTGTATGCAAAACCAGTGGCTTTATTATTAAAGACTTTTTCGAGCTGTTCAGCAGATTCCTGTGAGAAAGCACTTACCTGATAAATCGGAGTAAGTGTAGCTCCTGTCTTTTTATCAATTTCAAATCCTCGGTGCAATAAAGCTGTATTGAACTCCATAATATCACCAACCCTTTTCAACAAACCTTGAAGTGCTTCCAATTATAACCTACTTAACATATAATTTCAATAGGTATTATAAGATTTTAGCGTTTTACATAATTTTAATTTTTATAGAAGGCTATTTTTTACATTTCTTACAATGTCTATTTATTTAGTATATATTGATTTTCCAGAAATTCTGTGATAACATATTATTAATATATGTTTCGTATGTAATTAGATGAGATTTTTTAAGGAGCGTGTTCTTTTTGAAAGTACCAATGAAAGTTCAATTAGGTATTATGGCTATGATAGATATTGCCACAAATTCACAAGGCGGACGAGTTGTTACCACAACAAGTATTTCTAAGCGTCAGAATATTTCCCCGAAGTATCTTGAACAGATACTCCCTGCTCTAAGACTTGCTATGCTTATAAGAAGTCAGAAAGGTTCTAATGGCGGATATATCATAACAAAACCATGTAATCAAATTACCTTAAAGGATATTATAAATGCACTTGACCCTAATATTCTTTCTGATGTGTATTTTGATACTAATAACAAAAATTCAACTATGATAGATACTATAAATGATGATTTATGGAATAATATGACTTCATATTTGCAGAACTATACGGAGAAAATTACGCTTAAAGATATTTGTGATGATTACCGCCAAAGACTTGATAACCAAGAGGCTCAGTTTATGTATTATATTTGACAAGCTTCCCTAAGACAATTAAAGTTTAGGTCAAGGCGGAGTGCCTCCGCGGTCAAGACGCGGAATCGCTCGGCTCTGCCTCGCTCGTAGTTGATTAGATAAGATTGTTGCCGCGGTCGATGAAGCTACCGAGCGGGCGAACACAGTTCGCCCCTACGATTAGCTGACAGGTTTTTCTAAGACAACTGAAAATTTAGGTCAAGCCTTTTTAAAGGCTTGCGGTTTCCAAAGGCGGAGCCTTTGGTGGGTTTTAAGGGCAAAGCCCTTAACATTCTTTGCTTCTAAAGCGGTGGACTTTGTCCACCGCTTAATTTTCTCTTGTTAGCAACATTAGTTGATAAAGGCGAACTGCGTTCGCCTAAGGAAAAAACAAATGTTGGGCTTCGCCCAAAAGTGTTTCGCTCTCTGTGGAGAGCGACAAGGGCGTTGCCCTTGACCAACGAGCCTTTAAAAAGGCTCGAGCGAAACTTTTAAGGTCTTGGGGAAAGTGAGATTGCTAAGACAAAAAACAGCCCAAGGATAATTTCCTTGAGCTGTTTTATTATGTTTATTTAAATCAATTACTTGATTACTCTTACCTTGATAACGCCATCAATAGCTTCAATAGCAGCTACATCAAAATCGCCTGTTACATCAAGTATTGTGTATGCGTATTCTTTTCTTGACTTGCTCTGCATATTCTCAATGTTAGCACCTGCAAGAGCAGTTGTTACTGCACTAATCATATTTGGAACATTCTTGTGAATAACACAAATTCTTGTACCTGTGCCACGAACCATAGAAACCGCTGGAAGTGTTACAGAATTCTTGATATTACCATTCTCGAGGTAGTCCTTAATCTCATCAGCAGCCATCTTTGCACAATTATCCTCTGATTCAGGTGTAGACGCACCGAGGTGAGGCGTTACGATTACATTCTCAACATCGAGAAGCTCTGGTGCTGCAAAGTCTGTTATATACTTTGCAATCTTGCCATCAGCAACTGCTGAAAGAACTGCTTCGTTATCAGCTAAATCTCCACGAGCAAAGTTGAGAATACGAACACCGTCTTTCATCTTTGCAATATTTTCCTTGCCGATTACGCCCTTTGTTTCTGGTGTGAGCGGAACATGAAGTGTGATATAATCGCTATTCTCGAAAATATCATTAAGAGAAACAACATGCTTAACCTTTGGTGAAAGTCCCCATGCTGCATCAACAGAAATGAATGGGTCATAGCCAAGAACATTCATTCCAAGTGAAACTGCTGCATTAGCAACAAGAATACCAATAGCACCAAGACCGATTACGCCAAGTGTCTTACCCTTTATTTCAGGACCGACAAACTGGCTCTTGCCTTTTTCTACGAGCTTTGCTGCATCTGCATTATCCTTGAGAGTCTTTGCCCACTCGATACCCTCAACAATTTTTCTTGAGCTGAGGAACAATGCTGAAAGAACAAGCTCCTTAACAGCATTTGCATTAGCACCAGGTGTATTGAAAACTACGATACCATGCTCTGTGCATTTATCAAGAGGAATATTGTTGACGCCTGCACCTGCTCTTGCGATTGCAAGAAGGCTTGAAGGAAGTTCCATATCGTGCATAGATGCTGAACGAACGAGAACTGCATCAGGATTTTCAACAGAATCTGCAACATTGTAATTATCGCCAAGACGGGAAAGTCCTGCCTTAGAGATTTTATTAAGTGTAAGAATATTATACATTAAAATCAACCCTCTAATGTTATTTGTAATTAGGCGTTCTTAGCCTCGAACTCTGCCATAAACTTAACAAGAGCTTCTACACCCTCATATGGCATTGCATTATAGATAGAAGCGCGCATACCGCCAACTGTTCTATGTCCCTTGATGTTGACAAGACCTTGCTCTGTTGCTTCCTTAACGAACTTAGCATCAAGCTCATCACTGCCTGTAACGAATGGTACATTCATAAGTGAACGGTCTTCAGGAACAACTGTGCCTCTGAACATCTTAGAGTTATCGAGGAAGTTATAAAGCAATGCTGCTTTCTTCTCGTTGAGCTTCTGCATATTCTCAAGACCGCCGATTTCGTTCTTAATCCATTCAAGAACAAGCTTTGCAATGTAGATTGTATAGCAAGGTGGTGTATTGAACATAGAACCGTTATCTGCATGTGTCTTGTAGTTGAGCATTGTAGGAGTGATGTCACGAGCGTGACCAATAAGGTCCTCACGAATGATTACTACTGTAAGACCAGCAGGAGCCATGTTCTTCTGAGCACCTGCATAAACCATACCAAACTTAGAAATATCAAGTGGTGTGGAAAGAATGCAGGAAGAAATATCAGCAACAAGTGGTACATTTCCTGTTTCAGGGATTTCGTGATAAACTGTACCATAGATTGTATTATTCATACAAATATAGAAATAGTCAGCATCCTTTGTGAATGTTGATGGGTCAAGCTTAGGAATATATGAGAAAGTCTTATCCTTAGAGGAAGCAACTACATTAGCTTCGCCATAGCGTGCAGCCTCTTTATAAGCCTTTGTTGCCCATTGACCTGTTAGAACATAGTCAGCCTTGCCTGAACCATTCATAAGGTTGAGAGGAATAGCAGCGAACTGTGTTGATGCACCGCCCTGGAGGAAGAGAACCTTATAGTTATCAGGAATGTTCATAACCTCACGAAGAAGGCTCTCTGCACCCTCGATAATTGTACCGTAAATCTTTGAACGGTGGCTCATCTCCATAACGGATTGACCGCTACCCTCATAGTCCAGCATTTCTGCTGCTGCCTTTTTAAGAACTGATTCGGGAAGCATAGAAGGGCCTGCCGAAAAATTGTATACTCTGCTCATTATATTTAGCCTCCAATAAATTTGCGGTTTTTCCGCATAATATTATGATAAGTACTTCTTTAATTATAGTGCTTATAAATCGCCTTGTCAATATAAAGACTCCTAAAAAATCCGCATAAATTGACAGTGTTTCTTGCATATTATACAGATTATGTTGCAAAAAGAATTATATTTGCATCAATCACACAGATTTTTTAATGTAAATTTGCCGTTCTCATAAATCATATAGCTATGATTACTTCCGTTTTTTGGAATGGAAACTGAGCCTGGATTTACATAATAAAATTCTCCAAAAGCTTCATTTGCAGGAATATGCGTGTGTCCATTCAAAAGAATATCTCCGCTTTTAAGCATTGGTGGATTTTGTGGGTTAAATTTATGTCCATGGGTAGCATAAATAGTTTTATTTCCGTCATAAATTATTGCATATTCTGCCATAATCGGAAAATCTAAAACCATTTGGTCAACCTCTGTATCACAGTTTCCACGAACACATATTATCTCGTTTTTAAGCGAATTAAGAATAGCTATAACGCCTCTTGGATTATAGACAAGCGGTAAATCGTTTCTTGGTCCATGATAAAGTAAATCGCCAAGAAGTAACAGTTTATCCGCACTCTCTTCACGATATTTTTCAGCCATAATTTTACAGTAATGTTCTGAGCCATGAATATCTGATGCTATAAAAATCTTCATTTTAACACTCCTAACAAAAGCATTTATTACATAATACTCTCTACTTCTATTTTTTGTCAAGTTTAATGCGACGAGCGGCGAGCCGCCGCTCCCAAGACGCGGAATCGCTCGACAAGTCTCGCTCGTAGTGAACAAGGGAAGTTAATTGACGCGGTCGAAAAAATTACCAAGCGGGCGAACACAGTTCGCCCCTACGATTAGTTGACAGATTTTTCTAAGACAATTGAAAGTTTTGCTCAAGCTTTTTCAAAAGCTTGCAGGGTTGAGGAACGGAGTCCCTCATGGGTTTTTAAGGGCAAAGCGGCGAGCCGCCGCTCCCAAGACGCGGAATCGCTCGACAAGTCTCGCTCGCAGTCGATTAGGGAAATCTGTTGCCGCGGTCGATAAAATTTACCAATGAACTACCGATTAGCTAATACACTTTTCTAAGACAATTAAAGTTTAGGTCAAGCCTTTAAAAAGGCTCGAGCGAAACTTTTAATTTATTTTTTGGATATAGTTTTAAGCTATATCAAAATGATAATTTTTGATATTTTACAATTTCTTTTTGTGATAGTAAAATCAGTAGTAAGATTAAATTATATTTATGTCAAAAGGAGAAAGGATATATGCTTACATCTATAATCGGATTTCCGAGAGTTGGTACTCTCAGAGAACTTAAATTCGCAACAGAAAAATATTTCAGAGGCGAATTTTCAGCTTGCGAACTTCAACAAACAGCTAAAAATATCAGACAAACTCAATGGGCTACTCTGAAAAACAGCGGTCTTGATTTTATTCCATCAAATGATTTTTCGTTCTACGATTGCACACTTGATGCAGCTGTACTTTTTAATATTATTCCTGAACGCTATAAGAAGCTTAATATCTCCGAGCTTGATACTTATTTTGCAATGGCAAGAGGTTATCAGGGCGAAAACGGTGATGTTAAAGCTTTAGCTATGAAAAAATGGTTCAACACAAATTATCATTATATGGTTCCTGAAATTGAAGATACAACAGAAATTAAGCTTGCTGGCACAAAGCCTTTTGAACAATTTAATGAAGCTAAGGCTCTCGGAGTTAAGACAAAGCCAGTTATTGTAGGTGCATTTACTTTATTAAAGTTAATCAGATATACTGGCTCAAAGCAAGCTGAGGATTTCTGCGAGGATATTATCAAGGCTTATTCTGATTTACTTGCTGAATTTTCAAAGCTTGATGCAGAATGGGTACAGTTTGATGAGCCTTATCTTGTACACGATTTAAATAAGGAAGATATTGCACTCTTTAACAAGCTATACAATGGAATTATAAGTAATAAAAAATCTATAAAGCTTTTACTTCAAACTTATTTCGGTGATGTTCGTGATATTTATAATCAGCTTACTGCTTTTGATTTTGATGGCATAGGTCTTGACTTCATCGAGGGCAAGAAAACTCTTGAACTTATTGAGAAAAATGGTTTTCCAGAGAATAAGCTTTTATTTGCAGGCGTTGTAAACGGTAAGAATATCTGGAAAAATAATTATAAGAAAACGCTTGCACTTCTTTCTGAACTTAAAACAAAGGGTATAAACACTGTTATAAGCAGCTCCTGTTCCCTACTTCATGTTCCTTATACACTTAAAAATGAAACTAAGCTTTCTGCTGAATATACAAGCCATTTCTCTTTTGCAGAAGAAAAGCTTATTGAGCTTGCTGAACTTAAATTTCTTACAGATACGGATAATTTTGAGAATGAAACCGCATATATTGCTAACTGCAAGCTTTTTGAAAACAGAACTAATTGCTATGATGACGCTGTTCAAAAAAGAGTTGCCGGTATTCAGGAAAAGGATTTTACAAGACTTCCTGAATTTAACGAAAGAGAAAAAACTCAGAAAAAGGAATTTGAACTTCCTATTCTTCCTACAACTACAATAGGTTCTTTCCCTCAGACTTCTGATGTTAAAGCAAACCGTTCCTCTTTCAAGAAGGGAAATATCTCCGAAAACGAATATAATGAGTTTAACCGCAAAAAGATTGCCGAGTGCATTTCTTTGCAAGAGGAAATCGGACTTGATGTACTCGTTCATGGTGAATTTGAAAGAAATGATATGGTTGAATATTTCGGAGAACAGCTTAACGGCTATCTCTTTACTGAAAAAGCCTGGGTACAGTCATACGGTACACGCTGTGTAAAACCACCTATTATCTGGGGCGATGTTTCTCGTTCTAAGCCAATGACTGTTGAATGGTCTGTTTATGCACAAAGTCTTACAGACAAGCCTGTAAAGGGTATGCTTACTGGCCCTGTTACTATACTTAACTGGTCTTTCCCTCGTGAAGATATATCTATTAAGGAAAGCACTTATCAAATTGCCCTCGCAATTCGTGATGAGGTTTTGGACTTAGAGACAAACGGAATAAAGGTAATTCAAATAGATGAAGCTGCCCTTCGTGAAAAGCTTCCTTTGCGTAAATCTGACTGGTACTGCGAATACCTCGATTGGGCTATTCCAGCTTTCAGACTTGTTCATAGTGGTGTAAAGGCTGAAACTCAAATTCATACACATATGTGTTATAGCGAATTTACTGATATTATTCCTGCAATAGACCAAATGGACGCTGATGTTATCACCTTTGAGGCATCTCGTTCTGATTTGCTTATACTCGATTCTCTCAAGAAAAATAACTTCAAGACAGAAGTTGGACCTGGTGTTTATGATATTCATTCTCCAAGAGTTCCATCTGTTGAAGAAATTGAAAATGCTATTACGAAAATGCTTGAAAAAATCAGTATTGATAAGCTTTGGGTAAATCCTGACTGTGGTCTTAAAACAAGAGGCGAAACCGAAACAACTGCAAGCCTTAAAAATCTTGTTACTGCAACAAAAAATCTTAGAAATAAGATTAAATAATTAAATTTAAACAGCTAACAAAAATGAGTTCGGAATTTCACCGAGCTCATTTTCCATATTGACAGACTTCTCTAAAAAATTTAAAGCTTAATTCAAGTCTTTGCACAAAATTTGCAACCATTATATTTTCTTCATTAATCTCTATAATTCAACTAACCATTGCATAATTCTCCTGAATTTTTATAAATATAAATACATTATAACATAGTTCAAATTTTGTGCAGTTATTTTCGTTTCCAATTTTAATGCTGATTATATAGAAATCTAAAAATAAAAAATATTTTATTTATATTGAATATTCTTTGTTCGTCAAAAACAACAACAATTCTGCTTTTCTCCAATAATACTTGAAAAAAGCTATCTCTATGCTATAATTATATTAAGTATGAATTTTTTTAATTGTTAAGCTATAATAAATTTGTTTTATAAAGATTTTAATAAATTACTAAATTTTAGGAATAGGTGATTTTTGTGAAAATTGCAATTTTCAGCGAAATATATTTACCATATCTCAGCGGAATATCAAGCTTTATAAGTGTTCTTAGAAAAAGCCTTATCTCACTCGGACATGAGGTTCTCGTTGTTACCTCATCTACTGATGTTTCTTCAACAACATTTGAGGACGGTATACTTCGCTGTCCTGCTAAATCTGCAAATAATAAATATGGTATGTCACTGAAAAACTCAAACAACCAGACAATGCTTAAAAAAATTCTTGAATTCAACCCTGATATTATTCATATAAATACTGACACCGCAATGGGTAAGCTTGGTCTTTCTATTGCTCACAGGCTTGGTATACCTACAGTATATTCTATTCAGGATTATTATGAAGATAGATTCTTCTACGAAAACTCAAAAATTAAACTTAAAATTGGAACTATGGTAGAAAAAAGCCGTCTTCTTGATATGGTTGATAATTGCGATGTTATTACTGCATCAAGTGGTCGTGCTCATGAATACCTTGCTTCTTCGGGCAGAAAGGATAAGCATATTAGAGTTATTCCTTCTGATACAGATATAAGTTCTTTTAATTATCAAAACATTACACCTGAAAGTATTCAAAAACTTCGTAAAAAATATAATATTTCATCTGATGTTACACTTGCAATGTTTGCTGGAAGACTTGACACCGATAAGAGCGTTGAATATCTCTTGCAAGAATGGGCTCAGTTCATAAGTGTAAGCGATAATATGCACCTTATGATTGTTGGTGATGGAACAGAAATAGATTCATTAAAGGATTGGACAAAATATCTGAAAATTGAAAGTCAAGTTACATTTACAGGAGAAATTCCACATTCACTTATGCCTGAATATTATGCCGCAAGTAATGTATATGTAAGTGCCGCAACAACAGGCTTAATGTCTATGTCTGTGCTTGAGGCAATAGCTTGTGGTTTGCCTGTACTTTTGAAGCGTGACAAGTATACGCAAGAATTCGTTAAGGAGGGCGTAAACGGTTTCACCTATGAAAAGGCTTCTGAATTTGGTGATAGAATGAAACAGCTTTCTTCTCTTGATATTGACGGAAGGAGAATTATCAAGAATGTTGTAAGGCGTTCAAGAAATGATATTCCAAGTGACAATATGGCAAAGCAATTCATAGCCGCTTATGAATCGGCTATGAAGAAAAAAGCTAAACGCTGATTTTATATTCATTTTTTACATACAACAATAAAAAATTCTTTAATTTTTTAAAAACTTTTTACAAAACCTTGAATATTGTCGAAATTTGTGATATTATATTTCTACACAGAATTTTGATTATGATTACAACAATTTTATTGTTAGTATCATATTTTATTCAGACTTTTATATGCGAATATAATAAATTAATAGGAGGTTTCGATTATGAAATTCGCTAAATTAGGTCTTTTTGCTGCTGGTGTTCTATTCGGAACTGCTGGCATCAAGCTTTTAAGCAGCAAGGACGCAAAAAAAGCATACACACATACAACTGCTGCTGTTCTTCGTGCTAAGGAAAGCGTTATGACAACAGTTACTACTATTAAGGAAAATGCTGATGATATTCTTGCAGATGCTAAGGAAATCAACGAACAGCGTGCTGCAAAAGAAGAATCTATCGAAGATGTTGCTTCTGAAGATATAGTTTCTGATGAATCAACAGAAAATAACGAGGACGCTCCTGCTGAGGCTACTGCTGAAACAGAAACAAAAGTTGAAGAATAATTTTCAATAATTTTTATGTACCTATTGCATAATTTAAAAGAGCCGTTCTTTTTTCGGCTCTTTCTTTTTATCTGGAGGCAAAATAATGAAATGTAAAATATTGCATGAATCTCGTGGCCGTATTCGTGTGCATCTTATGTGCAACCGTATGACACTTCACGACGCCGATATTTTGGAATATTATATGCGCAATATTGATGGTGTTACAAGTGTTAAGGTATACGACCGAACCCAAGACGCAATTATAATCTATAAAACTGAGCGTAAAAATATTATTCGTGCTTTAGCGAAATTTTCTTTTAAAGCTAAAGAAGCTATTGAACTTGTTCCTGAACATACATCAAGACAACTTCACAGAGATTTTGAAGATAGGCTTATTTTCACTACCGTATCTCATATAGCGACAAAGCTTTTTCTACCAGTGCCAATAAGAACCGCTCTCACACTCTTCCGCTCTATTAAGTATATTAGAAAAGGCTTGAAAGCTTTACTGAGTCGCAAACTTTCAGTTTCGGTTCTTGACGCAACAGCCGTTTCTGTTTCAATTATACGAGGAGATTTCAGCACCGCTTCTTCTGTAATGTTTATGCTTAATCTTGGCGAAATATTAGAAGACTGGACACATAAAAAGTCTGTTGCTGACCTTGCAAGTACAATGTCACTGAATGTTGATAAGGTATGGCTCAAAACTGATACTTGTGAAGTGCTTGTTCCTATTGGAGATATACAGGCAGGAGATAAGATTGTTGTAAGAACAGGAAATATGATTCCGCTTGATGGCAAGGTTGTAAGTGGAGAAGCTACTGTTAATCAGTCATCTATGACAGGTGAATCTTTACCAGTTGTTAAAACAGTAGGTAGCTATGTTTATGCCGGAACTGTTGCTGAGGAAGGCGAATGTGTAATCTGCGTAGATAAAGCTTCCGGTAGCGGTAAGTATGACAGAATCGTTCGTATGATTGAGGAATCTGAAAAGCTTAAATCCGTAGCCGAAGATAAGGCATCTTCTCTTGCAGACAAGCTTGTTCCATATATGCTCGGAGGAACTATTCTAACTTATCTACTCACAAGAAATGTCACAAAAGCTATGGCTGTTCTTATGGTTGATTTTTCTTGTGCATTAAAGCTTGCTATGCCTATTGCGGTATTATCTGCAATGCGTGAAAGTAACGATTACAACATTTCTGTAAAGGGCGGACGCTTTCTTGAAGCTGTTGCAAACGCTAATACTGTTGTTTTTGATAAGACAGGTACTCTTACCTATGCTACTCCAAAGGTTGCAGAAATAGTTACCTTTGGTAATCATACTGAAAACGAAATGCTCCGTCTTGCAGCTTGTCTTGAAGAACATTATCCTCATTCTATTGCGAACGCTGTTGTTGATGAGGCTAAAAAGCGTGGTCTTTCACACGAGGAATATCACTCTGAAGTTAAGTATGTTGTTGCACACGGAATCTCAAGTGCTGTAAATAATAAGAAAGTTATTATAGGCAGTTATCATTTTGTATTTGAGGATGAGGGCTGTTCTATTCCTGAGGGTGATGAAGAAAAATTCCATTCACTTTCTTCGGAATACTCTCACCTCTATCTTTGCATTTCGGGTGAACTTGCTGCGGTAATCTGCATATATGACCCACTCCGTTCAGAGGCAAAGGACGCTATTGCAGCTTTACACAAGTGTGGTATATCTAAGGTCGTAATGATGACAGGTGACAACAAAAAGACTGCCAAAGCAGTTGCTAAGATTGTTGGCGTAGATGAATATTATGCCGAAGTTCTACCTGAGGATAAAGCTAATTTCATAAGAAGTGAAAAAGCAAAAGGTCGAAAGGTTATTATGATTGGTGATGGCGTTAATGATTCTCCAGCACTTTCTGAGGCTGATGCAGGTATCGCTATAAATACTGGTGCAGCTATTGCCAAGGAAATTGCCGATATAACTATCGCTTCCGAAAATCTCTTTGAAATTGTTACTTTGAGAAAACTAAGTGAAGCTCTTATGGCAAGAATACACAGAAACTATCGCTTTATCGTTTCATTTAATCTTATGCTGATTATTCTCGGTGTAAGCGGCGTAATTCTTCCGACAACATCTGCTCTATTTCACAATATGTCAACATTGGGAATTAGTTTAAAGAGTATGACCAATCTACTCGAAGAAAAAGATTTTGAGGAAGAATAATTCTTTATAAACTTATATAAACAGCTCACAAACCTATTTAGAATGGTTTGTGAGCTGTTTTATTTTGTTCGGAATTATTTACAACATAAGTAAATAATAATATAATAATGATTTTTTCATCTGCTAACAAAAAAAGAAAATATGGCATTATATGAAAATTATTTTTCTGTATAATGGATAAACTCAAAACTGTTATTTTACTAAAATTTTACTAAATTTATAAGAGCATTTTAAATATCTTATTGTATATTAGACCTATAATATTATATAATATATCTCAAAACTGCCCAGTAGCTATAATATTGATTGCGAGGTTGACTATGAAAACTCTATTAAAGGGAATAATTGTCGGAATAGGTGGTATTGCTCCAGGCTTGAGTGGAAGTGTATTACTTGTTATTTTGGGCTTGTATCAAAAAGCGCTCAATGCCATAAGCACTCTTTTTAAGAATTTTAAGAAAAATATTGCTTTTCTAATTCCTCTTATAATAGGATTCGGAATAGGTGTATTGATTTTCAGTAAGGTAGTTGACTTTTTCTTAAATAATTTTGAAATGCAGACTCGCTTTACTTTTCTTGGACTTGTCCTTGGCACAATTCCATTATTTTTTAAAGAAGTTAAAAGGAATGGATTTTCAAAAAAATATTATATATTTATAGTTGTGGCGGCTTGTGTAGGTATTGCACTTTTTTCGCTGAATAGCGGTGCTTTTTCTCAAATAAAAAATCCGAGCTTTTTACAGTCTGTATTATTGGGAGTAGCTGTGGCAGCTTCATCTATTGTTCCAGGTGTTGACAGCGCAGTAATATTATCTACATTTGGTTTATATGAGCTATATGTCAGCTCGCTTGCAAATTTAAATTTCAGAGTATTGATTCCTGCCGGATTTGGCTTACTTATTGGTGCTTTTTTAATTTCATTTATAATGAATTTTTTGGTTAAAAATTTCTATACAGCTACATTTTCAATAATATTTGGATTGTTTATTTCTATAATTCCAAGTGTTCTGAATGAAAGCTGTGTATTAAGCTTGAACACTACTTCGGCAATTTCAATATTGTTTTTAGTTTTGGGCTTTATTGTTTCTTTCTATCTTGGCAATATTCAAAAAAGCAATGAAAGAATAAGTCACATATTCAAACGAAAAGAGATTTGATATTATATCTATGAGCGTACAAAATTTGCTTTAACTGAAAAATCAAGCTTTACAAATTGTAATGCCTCGTGCCAATCTTTGATTTTTTCAAAATCATAATAAAAACCGTTTTGTGCCTTTTTCCCTATTCTGAGAATATCGCTATTATAAGTTTTTATGGCTTTCTCAGCAGTTTCACAACACGATTTTTTCAAAAACTTCTCGACTTCTTCGAGAAGTTTTTTGTTTTGCGAATTACTGCCCTCGGGAAGTTCAAGAGATACTTCAAGATTTTTTGAATAATTAAATATATCTTTATTATGGCTGATATTATTTTCGGACTTCGCTGAAACTATCTTTATAGGCGTTTTTTTATCGTCATTAAGTAAAATTACTGCACCACTTACATTATCCGAAAGAATATTAAGAATTATAGATTCGTTTGTCGTAAGCGTTCCACTCATCTTTCCCTTACAAAATAAAGCGACACCATCAGGAACTATTTGTGTCTTGCTTTCATCAAGCATTAGTATAGGAACAGCAATATCATAAATTCCACTATTATCTGACGCTTTATATTCTTTATATTCGCAGGCTTTGACTGTACCGTTTGAATAATCTCCACCAATCATAGCAATATCTTCGGCGGTCATTGTATCAAGAACCTTTTCATTGCTTAATATATTTGCGGTATTCCCCTCTGTTACATATATAAGGGCATCAGGTCTTGCCTCAAAGCTATTATTAAAATATGAAAGGACTTCATCAGCAACCGTTGCGGCAGTCTTATTCATAGCTATAAAGCGGTTACTGCTGAGCATAACCTGTCTGCCTGTATTGCGTGAAATATTATCAAAGCACTCTGCAACAGAACCTCCTGACGCAGAAATTATATTAGGTGGTAATGCCTCCTCTGTACTCTTGATATTTAATACCATAGCTGTAAGCGTATATTTATCATTTTCTTTATCTATGCCTATACCCTCTACTATGACTTTTTCGTTAAGCTCTGCTCTACTCATACAGCCTGAAAATGTAAGAACGGTCAAGCCTATTCCTATTGTTAGAATAAGTGCCTTTGCTCCGCTCTTTTTGTGAGTTTTATTTTTCTTTCCGCTTGCTTTTACTACATAGCATATCAGTAAAAATGTTGGTATAAATACCGCTGAAACAAGAGTAAACCATAGCCAGAAATTGATATTAAAGATAAAGCTTGTAAATCCCATATCTGCTGTCACCGCCCCAAATATTAAAATTGCTGTTCCGCCAACTATAATTGCAAAGCGTGATGCCCTCTTGCCAAAAGCTTTACCTACACACAGGGCAAAAAGATATAGAAAGAGAGAAAGTCGGCAGAATAAGCCTGCTGTCCACAATCCTATAAACAATGCATCAAGTCTTTGCAAAAAGCCAATATTTACAGTTTTTGCCGCTTGATAAACTGGGAATACGCTATTCTTGAGGTAATCTCCTAGCGAACCTGTTACAAGAATTATTGAAATCATTACTAAGATAAAGATTGAACTGCACCAAAGCACACTACCTTTTGCGATATTTCCTTTTACTATCGGATATAAAACCGCTATCGCAGGTATACAAGACATTCTTGAAAGCATAAGAATTGTACCATTATAGGTTGAAGTGTAGCTTGTTGATAAAATCGTACGATAGTTTTCGGTGTTTATAGATGGTGTAAGAGCAAAAATCAAAATAAGAACAGTCGCGATAAGTCCTATCAGAATAAGCCCTGACGCACGAGCTATTGCCTCAACTCCCTTAAATGCACCATAGCATGAGGCTACTAAAACCGCTACTGCTACCGCAAAAACAGGCGCTTCTCCATTAACTCCAAGAGAAACGAATTTATTATAGAGTGCAATTCCGTATCCACAAACCATTATAAAATACAGTGCATAAAACAACGAAATTATAATTGAAAGCCTTTTGAAAATATCTTCACCATATTCCAAGACAGACATATCACGATTCAGCTTCCACAAGAGAAGTGTTGGGATAAGCATTATCAATGAAAGCGGAAAAGCAAACATCGCCGAAAGCAAGTGATTCCACATATCATCACCCGAAGATAACTCGGGGCTGTATGTTATTGTTACGATTGCTCGGCTTATGAACAGCAATACAAAAAGCTGTCCTGCTGTTATCATTCCTCTGTTAGTCGTCATCGTCATCACTTCCTTGAATTTCTGTGCCAGGCATACTCTGAATAGTTGATGTAGATTTTGAAAGCAATTTCCAACCCGCTCTCACAAATACATCTCGCATAGCTGTCATACTAAATGGAGAAACTGGTGCTGTATAAGGAATATCAAAGCTTTTCTTTCCGCAGATATTTACAAGCACCATACAGAATAAAAGCATTACTCCCCATATTCCAAGAAATGAACCAGCTATTATAAATAAAAACCTCAAAACTGCTGTCGGAGCGTAAAGGCTCGGAATTACATATGAACATATCGCTGTCAGGGCTACGACCATAAGTGTTGGTGCTCCGATTAAGCCTGCGTTTACAGCGGTTTCCCCTATTACCAATGCTCCGACTATACTTACTGCGTGTCCTAAGGGCTGTGGCATACGCAAACCGGCTTCTCGCATAATTTCATAGACAAAATGAATTACTATTGTTTCTACACCGAGTGGCATCGGCGTTGCCGCTATTGAACCTGCTATTTTCCCTAAAAGCTGTGACGGAAATAATTCAGGGTGAAATGAGCCTACTGCAACATATACTCCAGGAAGCATTATTGCTATAAAAAATGCTATATATTTCAGCCAACGGGTAAATGTCGCAAAATATGCACGATTGGAATAATCATCGAGCGTTTGAAAATATTCTACAAACAAAAACGGAACTATCAAGGCAGAGGGTGTTCCATCAACTAATATCGCAATTCTTCCTTCGGAGATTTTTCCGCAAACTGTATCGGGGCGTTCGGAAATTCCAACCCCACTGAAAAATGAAAAATCACCCTTTTGTTCAAGATAAGGTGCAATATAACCTGAAGCCATAACTGTTTTAAGATTTATTGAATTAAGACGCTTTTTCAGTTTTCGCAAAATACTTGGAGAAACTATATCTGTCATATAACAAAGACAAATATCGGTTTTGCTTTCACTGCCGATTGTCATTGTTTCAAATTTCATTTTTGGAGTTTTCATTCTTCGGCGAATGAGCGACATATTTATTCTTAGCGGTTCTACAAAGCCCTCTTTGGAACCTCTTTGCACTACATCGGAATCCGGTTCGGAAACACTTCTAAAGCTAAAACCTTGTATACCGAGTGCAAGCATTTTTGCGTAACCATCAACAGCAACTACCGCAAAACCTGACATAATAAATCTGTCTACATCTTCAATAGTTGCAATTTCTATCTGCTCGGAAGTACAGAGAACAGTATCGGAAATTTTTCTGAAAGCTTCTTCTGGAGTACCTTCATAGCTTTCATTCGAAACTGGTCTGATTACACCAAAGGCAAGAATTTCCTTATTAACCATACCCTCTATTGTGATTATTCCAAAGCGGATACCATTCAAAGTCATTTTATGAATTGTCAGGTCGGCACTCTTATCAAAACGCTTTTCGAGAATTGCAGTATTTTCATCTAAAGATTTTGAGAGCGGAGTTGTTTTTTCTTCTTTCTTTTTTGGTTCGGATTTTTGATATATATCTTTCAGCTCGTTTATAAAACGATACACAATATCACCTCAGATTGTTATACTCAAGCGGCGAACCACCGCTCCAAGACACTTAAAAGTTTTGGTTAAGACTTTTGTGGCGAGCCGCCACTCCCAAGACGCGGAATCGCTCGGCTTTGCCTCGCTCGTAATGAATTAGGAAAGATTGTTAACGCGATTGACTAAATTTCCAATGAACTACCGAGCGAGCTAACACAGTTCGCCCCTACTTAAAATTTAGGGCAACGCCCTTAACCTGTTTTTATTTTGAGGAATTTTTTGCGAATTATTCCACAAATTATTGATACAATATAACTGAAAGGTGTTGAATTATGATTATTTCTGTTATACGAACTATTCTGCTTTATATAGTGATTATTCTTGCGATAAGAATTATGGGAAAACGACAGATTGGCGAATTACAGACAAGCGAACTTGTCGTTACACTTCTGATTTCTGATATTGCCGCAATTCCTATGCAAAATACCGAACAAAGTCTTTTGAGCGGTATTGTGCCTATTCTTATTCTTATCGTCTGTGAAATTATAATATCTTTCCTTATGCTTAAACGAGCTGGTTTTCGCAGAATCATCTGTGGAAAGCCCATTGTTATAATATCTGATGGCAAAATCAATCAAAGTGAAATGCACCAACTTAGAATGAGTACAGAAGATTTATCTGAGGAACTTAGACAACAGGGTATTTTTAACATTGAAGATGTAGGATTTGCTATTGTAGAAACAAATGGCAAGCTTAGCGTTCTTAAAAAGCCCGAAAAGGATATACCTACTGCTGAGGAGCTTGGAATAAAAACTAATGATAAAGGTCTTGAGGTCGTTGTAATAAGTGACGGAGAAATTTCAAAATATTCTCTCAAAATATGTGGTCTTAACAGAGATTGGCTTTTTGACATACTAAAAAAGGAAAACACCGAACTAAACGATGTTTTCCTTATGATTGCCAACGGACAAGGCGAATATAAAATTATTGAAAAGGAGTGTAAGATTTGAAACGATTGTTTATAGCCATTATTTTGCTTTTTATTGTAGCGGGATTATGCACTTTTGAATTTACGCTGAATACAAAAGAATCTCAACACGCTTCTGAATACTTAAAAACAGCACAGCAACAAATGGTTGATGGTAACGAAAAAGAAGCTATCCAAACAATGAAAAAGCTTAAAGAGCTTTGGGAAAGCAATGTTGAATCTATGCTGATATTTATTTCTCACGAAAAGCCTGACGAAATCTGCGAAAATATCGCTGTCACAGAAAGCTATCTGAAAAGTGGTGAACTCCCTGAATTTTATGCAGAATGTAAGCGTATTGAAAATGAACTTGAGCATTTCAGAGATTTGGAAATTCCTACTATAAATAATATACTATAAATTTATATTGTTCTAACATAAGTTTTATGGTAGCTAAGCGGTAGTTTAGTCCTCCGCGTGAAAGAACTTTTCACACCCACCACGAGCGAGACTTGTCGCAGGTAGTCACCCGACGCGATTCCGCGTCTTGGGGGCGGTGCTCGCCGCTTAAGGGCTTTGCCCTTAAAACCCACCAAAGGCTCTGCCTTTGGAAACCGCAAGCCTTTAAAAAGGCTTGACCTAAATTTTAAGTGTCTTAGGAAGGTTTGCTAACTAACTGGTAGTTTAGTCATTATTTTATGGCAGTCCATAGTTTTTTAACGGACTTCTGCGAATCATCACCACAGAATATTACTATCTCATCTTTTGAATGAATTACTGTATCTCCTCGTGGGATATAAAACTGTTCTCCCCTCACAACAGATACTATAAGAGATGAGGCTGGCATCTTTATATCTTTGATTGCATAGCCATCAAGTGCTGAATTTTCTGGCAAAGTAAACGACAATATTGCTGCTTTGCCTTTATTCAAGGTTGCAAGAAGTTGAGCACCAGCGTTTACAACCTCTTGCTCTATCATCTTAGTGATTATTTCTGTGCTACTAACAACTATATCAATATCAAGCTTTCTCATAGCCTCAAGGTTTCTTGGGTTATTGGCACGAGCTATAACTTTAGGAATTTTCAGCTCATTTTTGGCAAGCTGTGAGGCTACTATATTATCCTGGTCACGACCTGTAACTGCTATAAAGCAATCTACATTGTTGAAATCTAAAGAATTAAGTGTTTCTATATTTGTGGCATCTCCGCAGATAACTTCTATCTGAAGTTCGTTTGCGACTTTTTCGCTTGCTTGTTTTGAAATTTCAATAACTGATACATCATATCTTCGGTCAATCAGATTTCTTGCCAAGCTATAACCAAGTCTTCCTCCGCCTGCAATTATAACCTTCATAGCTTTTTTCCTTTCGTACTGAGATTATCCTTCTCTGATATATAGTGCTGTATCCCCTGACTCAACCTCTATATTTGACATCAAGTCGTAAATAAGCACTTTTCCGCTTTTACGCTTGATTCCAAATAATGACGCACCATCTTTTAATGGCAAGGCTGAAATCGCTCTGCCTACATATTTATCGTCAACCTTGATTGAATCAATCATAAAATTGGAATTATTAGAAATATTGATGTTATCTCCTCCACCAATAATGGCAGAATAGATAGCATTAGCTGAAATATTGGTCTGACATATTGTTTTCAGACCAAATTTATTTTTGAAGGCATTTTCACGATAGGAATTAGTTATTCGGGTAATAACATTTTCTACGCCAAAAAATTTTTTCACAATCTGAGAAACAGTTATATTGAGGTTATCGTCTGATGTTACTACTGCAACAGCATCGCAACTTTCTACACCTGCATCACGCAGAACATCCATATCCATAGCTATGCCTGTTACAAAAAGTCCATCAAAATCTTCATGCAGAAGATGTATTCTATCAGGATTTTCGTCAACAACAGAAACATCGTGACCATTTCTATCAAACTCATTTGCAAGAACAGAGCCTAAGTTTCCACAACCAATTATGAGTATATTCATAATAATGAATCCTCCAAAACGGACATATTATTTAAGCAAAAGCTTTTTGACTTTTTTAAGGCTACCGTCCATAACCTTATAATTAGCGAGAAACTCGCCCTCAATTTCAGGAGATATATTTGTATGAAGATAGAGTGAAGCAAGTCCTGCATCGTGTGAACCCTTTATATCGGTTATATAATCATTGCCAATCATAATTGTTTCTGATTTCTTTAGTTTATAGCGTTTGAGAATTGTCTGATAGAATTTTACATCAGGCTTTTTGCAGCCCTCATCAGAAGAAATTACTATGCCATCAAATTCATCATAAATTCCAAGAAGCTTTAATTCTGGCTTTGTGAATGAACTTTGTGCGTTGGAAAGTAAATAAACCTTTCCGCCTGCCTCTTTTAAAGAACGAAGTAAATCTAAAGCACCGTCATAGAGCTTAATATACTTTAATGACATTGCACGAAATGAAGCAGCCAAAAATGCAGCTAATTCATCGCTACATTCTGCTCCTTTTTCAGTTACAAGCCCCTTAAAAACATCAATAAGCTCTAGTTCTGGCTCATCTGTGTACTTTGTGGCAGGAACAGCCTTTTTTGCTTTTTCGCAAAGTTCATTATACTTACTTTGAAGTTCCTTTGTTTTATATTTTGCACCATACATAGCAAGAAGATTCTTAAAACCACGCCAAAGGCTTTTTTTGCCCTCATCTGTATGAATATCTACTAATGTTCCATAAAGGTCAAAAAGATAATTTTTATACATAAAATTTTTCTCCAATCCAAATGAACTTTACCCTATTTTAATATATTTTTGAAGATAAATCAACAGCTTATAGGATAAAATTTGCTTATTTTTTATTTTACAAAAGTTAAAAATTTCACCAATTTTTTAAGTAAAACCTATACCTCCAATAATGAAATAAATTTAAAGCTGCTATGAACTAACAATCTACATTATTTAACAATCAGGTCTTTATTTATGACAACCTGCAATAGTCCTACTCTTGTACTCTTTAAAAGCGACATAAAAACTTTAGTTAACGCCTTGCGTGTAGGCTCATCAAGGTCTTTGATTGATTTCAGCATAGTTATTGCATTCATAAAAAGATTGCCTTCAAGTTCTTTTACAGTATTGGCATTTGTCTTTGTAAGAATTGTATACATAGTATCAACAAACTTCTCCCGCTGTTCATAATCTAAATTTGCAATCCACGCTTTGAGTGTATAATCAATAAATCTGCTTGTATTATCAACAGCCTCAAGGCAAATAAAACTATCTATCTGCACACTCCAAGAATAAAGGTCGTGCTGTAAAAGTCCAAGTTGTGTACTATGTACAATGATATATCTTTCTTCATGATTAAGCAACATTCCTACGACAGATGATTGAGGCACAAAGGTATTAACTTTATTGCAAATTCTCTTATAGCCATCTTTTTGCAAAACTTTTTCATCAAAACCTGGTCCATCAAAATTATAAACGATTTCTATTCTATTTTGAACATCCTCACTACAAAATGCCGCTGAATAAACTGCAAGATTTCCACCCTTTGAGTGTCCACCGACAAGCATATTTTCACTATGTCTTGATGCGATTTTCTCTATATAATCAACAGCTAATTCTTGTGCAGGCACTGGAAAGACAAAGCCCATATTGAAATCTTCTTTCCAACCTATAAGTGTATTGTCTGTTCCTCGGAAGGATATATAAAGCTCATTTTCATTGATTTTTATCGTAATAGCAGAAAATTGCGTCTGCGTTTTCTCATCAATTTTATTTATATAATCAAACAATTTCATACTATTAAAACGCTTACTATTCAAAAGTTCATTCAAAAATTGAATATCCTCTTTTTGTATGACCATATTTTCTATATTGGGATAGGCTATCAACTTTTTTGCCATTTCTGCGATTGTTATTTCTTTACTGGAATTTTGATTCATTATAAGCTCAAACGGCAAGTAAGACAATCTTGCAAGAATAACTCCATCAACATCATTAAATTCTCTTTCATTAAAGGATAAATCGCCACGCCAGAACATATAATCAAAAATATTATTCGCCATTACATTTTCTCCATAACTATATATTAGTAATTATTTAAAGTTTTAATAAGTATAAAGCATTTCGCTGTCTGTGGACAGAGCTAAGAGCCTTGCCCTTGACCTATAAGCCTTTGAAAAAAGGCTTGTAGCGAAACTTTTAATTGCCGCAAAATTTCTAATATTGATTAAACTAATATGCACCCTGAAAGCAAGTTATACTTCCACGGTGCATATTAAAAATCATTTTTATTTATTATTCTTTCTTAGAGAATAGCTCTTAATTGTTGCAAAAACAAGCAAACCCGCAATACAGAACATAAATATATATGGTGTATTATTTGAGTCGTCAGAAGTTTTTACAGGTGGTGTTGGTGTAGACGGAACTGAACTATCTATAATATCTTTAGTATTAACAACTGTTAATTCTGCAATAGTACCCGCTCTACGAACATAACGGTCATTTTCGAGCTTAACTGAACCATGATTTGATAATGTAAATTCACGAGGAGTTGAATCCAGTACATATCCGATTGGAGCTTGAGTTTCTATAAAACGATATGTTCCAAATGGAAGTTTCTTAATAACTATCTGTCCTTGTGCATTTGTAGTTAAATCCGAAGCGTAAGATTTCCAATAATAATTGCCCTGAGCATCTGAACCCTTTTCGGTATTATCTGGAATGCTTTCGGTATTATTATAATAAATTTTGCTCTGGAAGCTGAAAGTTGCTCCAGCAAGAGGCTCTGTATTATCGCCACGCTTATTCAAAATTACTGCGGACTGGCTGAAAATTGAATTATCTGCAAACTTTGCCTTTATATTGACATCATATATTTCTTGATTATCGCTCATATAAGGCATAACTGTTATTGATGGCTGAATTATATATTCATCATCTTCATCAGGCTGAATTATAAGATATACCTTATCTACTGAAAGATTTGTGAAATATGCCTTTCCGTCAGATTGAACTTCGTTTACTATGCCAGAAATATTATTGCTTTTTGCATATTCTTCAAGTGTATAGCTGATTTTCTTAGCTGTACTTGTATCTGACCAACCTTCAAAAGAAACTTTGCAATCTTTGAAATTATCATTCATTACATAGCTTCCATTGACATAATCGGCAACATCAATCAACTTTAGCTGTGTACCTTGAAGTATTTCGTTTACCTCAACGGTTATTGAGCCAAGCTTTGTATCGGCTGCATTAACACCTATAACCGAAAAGCTTATTGCAAAGGCACATAACAGAAACATTGCTACGATTTTTTTCAGATATTTATATCTCATAAAATTTCCTCCTGCTAAGATTTTTGTTTTTCTTTGCTTGCTCTTTTTTTATTTTTGCGTTCTTTGCCTACTGGCAAGAAAAGTATCAACAAAATTATTGCTATAATTATTATAGCAAGAACAATCACTGCAATAGTTACTATAACTTCTACTGAAAGCTGTTCTTCTCCGTCATCTTGTATTGGCGGTGTGGTAGCAATTTCTTTTACTTCTTCTTCGTATGGAATACGAGTTCCACGAACAAGAAGTCTATGGTCATTGATGCCATATGGTGTACAGGTTAAAAGTGTGACATAGTCTTCGCCTTCGACAATCTGTATATCACTATCGTCTTCGGGCAAAACCACCTTAATCTGGTCAACCTTATATGCAAGAACCTTTCCAAGAACATGAATATAAAATACATCGCCAAGTTCCATTTTATCAAGGTCTGTGAAAAGCTCCGCAGATGGCAAGCCTGTGTGTGCCGGCAAAACTGCATGTGTGCTTTTTCCACCAACTGGAAGCGATGTTCCCTCCATATGACCTACGCCCTTTTGGAGAACCTCATCGGACATATCGTGAAAAATCGGCAGATAAATATTTATTTTAGGAATATCTACATAGCCGATTGCGTCTGTGACGGTTAGAAGTGCTTCGTAGTTTATTACTGAAAGTGTTTGCGTATCTTTTTTTGCAAGGGCTTCGTTATAATCATTTGCTTTTTTTTCGAGGGCTTCAATTTGTGAGTTGTCCATTTCCTTGACGGCATTATTATATGAGCCAATTTCTACACGAGATGTATATACCGAAAGCCAATTACTAACTTTCGGGTACATAAAAATTGCAATGCCAACAAGTAAAAATAGAAAGATGAACACAAGAGGAAGCCTGCGTTTTACACGCTTTTTTATTGTTCCCATTGCTATTCCTCCTGTTTTTCATCTGATTGCTTATCTTTAATGCGTTTTTCCGCTTTTTTACGGTCATTATGAAGTATTATACAAGCAATAATAAAAACGATAATAGCAACAAGTACAATCGCACCGATTACGAGAATCTGATTGATAACATTTTGAGAGAGAGAGTTATCAGATGTAGGCGGGTCGGGAATTTCTGAAGTACTTCTGCTATTTTCATCAGGAGTATATGGAACACGAGTTCCACGCACAAGAAGTCGGCGGTCATTTATGCCATAAGGTGTGCAAGTTAATAGTGTGACATAGTCTTCGCCAGAAACAATCCTAAGAGTATCTGTTTCATCTGGCTTAACATCTTGAATTTTATCAATCTTATAAGCAAGGACTTCATTCAAGATATGTATATAGAACATATCGCCTACTTTGACTTGGTCAAGCTGTGTGAACATCTCTGCACTCGGCAAACCCGTATGTCCTGAAATTACACTATGCGTGTTTTTGCCACCAACTGGCAAAGAGGTATTTTCGAGATAACCACAGCCCTTTTCAAGAACTTCATTAGAAGTTCCGTAATATACTGGCAAATAGATATTAACCTTTGGTACATCTACATAGCACATTATGCCATCTGTGCGGTTAAGACACTTTGCGTCTATATCGGTTTTCGAGCCACTATAAAGACTTTTGTTATACTCATTAGCCTTAGCGAAAAGCTCATCAATCTCTGATGTATCGAGGTTTTTAACCTCATCATCATAGCTGCCGATAACAACATTGGCGGTCATAACCGAAACCAAATTACCCACGAATGGATAAAGAATGGACGCAACACCAACGATAAAGAGTATTGCCATAACAAAGAGCGGCCATTTCTTAAGCTTTTTGTGTTTCAAGTTTTTACGCCCTTTCGCAAAGTTTTCCGAGAGGCTTGCCCCATTTTTGAGCCAAGCCCCTTGGAAAACCTGCTCCGTCCAAAGCGGAAGCGGAGCAGATTTTAACGATTAGCTAAGTAAAATTAAAGAATAAGTATAAATTATTCCTCAATCTTTCTCTTCTTCATATAAACGATGAGCATGATACCAGCTACGAGTACTACGCCTGCACCAGCAACTGTGAAGATGATTGTACCCATTCCACCTGTGCCTGGGAGTGTCTGACCCTTGATATTAATGACTGTTGCTGTACCATATGTATTATCACCAGACGCAGTAACATTTTCGAAAGAATATGTGCCATTAAACTTAGTATCACCATTAGCTGTAATTGTAATAGTTACAGGTTCAGCAGTCTTATATCCATCTGGTGTAGAAGTCTCTTTAAGAACATATACACCAGCAGCAAGACCCTTAAATTCTACTGTATTATTAGTCTTTGTTGTAGAAGCAGTAGCAATAACATCTGTACCATTAGCAGCATAGAGTGTAAAGCCTGCTACAGGATATTCGTTTGTATCTGTTTTGGTAAAGTCTGAGAATGTTTTGTTTACTACAAGCTTTGTTGTAAATACTTTACCATCATCTGGAATTTCCTTAGAAGTACCACCCTCATAGTAGTTATTATCAAACTTCAATGTAGCTGTGTTAGGGTTACCAGCTGTACCTACAACTGCATTCTCATTAACTGTAGCATCATAAGTAACTACAACATCTTTTGTTTTATTAGCAAGAACAAAAGCATTTGCAAATGAAATCTTAAATCCATTACCCTCAGGAGCTACAGTAAATTCTGTTGTTGCTGTACCACCAACAGTAACAACAAAATCGTCTTTATCAAGACCATCGCTATCTTTATCTACAAGAGTTAAACCAGCTGATGGAATATCAGTAATAGAATATTCTGTCATATTTGTTGCTTGTATTGTTTCTGCATAGTTAGGGAATTTTGTTGCAAGCTTATAAGAAACAGTTGAACCTATGCTTACTTGCGCTGTGTCCTTACCAGTTCCAACAGTACCACCTGTTAAACCAGTACCAGTAGCACTTGCAGCTACACTTTCAATAGTCTTATTAAATGTAATTTCAGATGTTTTAGCATTAACTGTACCTATAGGTGTATCGCTACGAACTGAAAGAAGGATAGGTGCACCTGTCATCTGTGAACCAGATGTAAGAATCAAGTAGTAGCCTGGAGCAAGGCTTGCTGTTCCGCCACCAGCTACTTCTGCAACTGTAGCTGTAGGAGTTGTACTAGTAGTATCAACCTTTGCAGCTAATGCATCAGCTAATGTTTTCATAGCAGTAGCATCAGTACTATCTACAGCAGCAATTTTATCAATAGTCTCATAACCTGCAACACCAGTAAATGGTGCTACTAATGTGTAATCATAAGCTGTACCACCAGAAGCAACAGTAGCAGTTGCAACTTGATAAACTTTATAAGTTAGATTTTCAACATTAGAATTAAAAGTGATTTCTTGTGTGTCGGTTGTAACCGCAGCAGCAAAAGCAGTCATTGGTACCATAGATGCTGCGAGAACAGCAGCAACGGCAGCAGCGGTCATTCCTTTGAAAATTTTCTTAGCTTTCATAATTTTTTACCTCCATATCGGATAATATTATTTTGTGCGATTTTACTCTTTTTAGTTGCTTGCTGTCCACTTCGCACTCAGAAGATAGCTTGCAACATATTCTTTGGAGGATTATCGTACCTCCTTTGATGACTTGCCTATATGCACAAAGGCATATTTTTTATTTAATAGCAACAAACCACCTGCTAATACTATGGCTATTGCTCCAAATAAAACGAAGTTAAATTCGTTAGGGCTTCCACCCTCACCACCAGTTTCTGGCATACTGATGTCTTGAACTATACGAGTATTATTTACTATCAAACCAGTAGTAATATTGGAAGAAGTACTAGTAGTATATTCAACTTTATAAGTTACATTACCACTTGCAGCGGTGATAGTAGTCGTATTTTCATTCTCAATAAGGTTACCATCTTTGTCTAATTCTCTTATAGTATATTGCCATTGGTAGCCATTATCATCAGATGTTTCAAGCTTAGTAATTGTCTTTTCCCAGCTGGAATCTAATGTAAAACTTTCATAGTTAGGAACTTTACTCCAAGAACTATCAGTTGAACGACGAAGCAAGCAGAATCTTACTGCATTAGCAGCAGGAATATACTTATCTTTATCAGCTTCATCTACATTAAACCAATTTTTACTAATTTTAAGGTCCATTGTAGCTGTTTGAGTATTATAGAAAGTATATGAATACTCAGTTTCTTTAGCAACAACTGTTCCTGTTACTGAATGAGTAGCTATTCCATTAACTGTATTCTGGCTGATAAGTACATCGTTACCGCCAGTTGTAACTTTCTTAAGCACTGCGTAATCAGAGTTTTCATCAACCTCGTGGATAATATATTCTGTGCCTACTGGAATACCTGTGATTGTCTTGCTCTCACCAACTCCAAGCTCAATAACATTAGATACTATAGAATTAGCACCCTCCAAGCCAGAACCGCCGACATTCTTAAACTCAACATAGAATTTATATTTACCTGCTAAGTTTACATTATTACCAACCTTATCTTTGGTAATCTTGATGCTTCCGACATTTACTTTATTATTGAATTGAACCTTTAATTTTGTGCTTTGATTTGTTCCGTCTGGGTTAGTATACGAACGGAAAACCATAGTATCTGCATCAGGCTTAGTACCTGTATAGTTAGCTAATGAGGAACTACTGTCTGGCTTTTCTGTTCTTCCGTCATTTACGGCTGTGCCAGTAACATTTTTCAGATTCGAGATACTGCCGTTGGTTACTGTACTTCCACTTGCCATACTTGTTACAGCAGAGCCATCTTCGTAAACAGTATATGTAGTCGTATAGAGTTTCTTCTGAGATGCACTAAGATTTTCTTTTAATGAAATATAACTTCCTCTACGGAACTGGTCATAGAAAGTAACTAATTGCTTATTCTTTAAGTAGAAATTACCACTTTCATCAACTAAATCAAGTATACCCTTTGAAGATGAAGAGCTACTATCCTTTTTATAATACTGTGCATTTTTTGTATTTTCGAGATTTCCGCTTGTAGCTGAACCATAGTCAGGGATGTTTTCTTGAGCAGTAGTAAAGCCTGTACCTATGGAAGTAGCATCATTTTTAAAGATGATATCATCAAGGTAAACATCGCACTCGATATTATACTGAAAACTTATAGTGCTAATTTTAGTCTTATCAAAACCACTTTCCGCAGTAAGCTTATCTAAGATTACAGTTACTTTTGACCAAGCATTACCACTAAGAACAGTATCCTTAACCTTATTAGCATCTAAGAAACCATAAAGCTTTTTGCCGTTTACATCAGTTAATTGAATATACATATTATTTAACGATGCAATATCATTGGCAATATAGGCTTTAAAGTTAAGATAAGTCATTTCGCTTATATCTTTCAACTGATTATCATCAGCACTTAAATTACCTAATCTTACTTGTGTATATTCATTATTTTCATTTGAGTAATTAGCAAACCAATGTACAACATTATCTTGTCCATTATAGCTAGCTACTTTTTCAAATATATTACCTTCAGATGTTACAGATAAATTACCCGTGAAATTCTCAGCGAAGTTAAGCGTTGTCAATCCTGTGCTACCATTAGCAGCTTTTGTGCCAAAGTGTGTTACACGATTCTGAATTAGGAACTCAAAGTTTTCATTTTCATCAAACAGATTAGAGAACATTTTGTTAACATCACTCTTGTCAACAGTTTTCTCAACTTCAAGTTCACTGCTGTCAGGGAAGTTAAATGCAACTTTCATATTTGATTCCCACAGACCACGCTCCATATAGTACATGGTAAGTGTATGTTCGGCAGAATTACCACCCTCAAGAGTGAAATCTTTCTGCTGATAGAAATCATATGTTTCCCTTGCATTGCCATTCTCGCCATCAGCATGATATGTTATTGACCTTACTGAAGAGTTTCCAGATACATCAGAGTTATTAGCTGATTTTTTAACCTTACTTACATAAGCTTTTTTATTAGCAAAGTCTAACATACCTGTAACCTGACCATGGTCACCACCAACATCAAGTGCAAGCTGTCCATCAATATAAACCCAAACATCATCATCGCCAGAGAACAGGAATTTAATATCTACTTGGTCTCCACTACTATTGAGTACTTTTCCATCATCTGTAAGACGGAATTTAAACTCAAGCTTTGCTCCATAACCATAATTATATGTAGAGCCAGTATTATCAGCTGAACTTTTATCACCATAGTTAAATGGGAACAAACCATATGTGTTGGAAACAGGGTCTATCGTCTCATTATTATCAGTTTTTCTATATTTACCTGAACTGGTTAAATTTTTGCTCCAACTCCTATCGCTATCTGAAGAATGATCTGCCAAGTAGTAATTGTCGCTTTCGGTATCCTTTTGCATTGCAAGAGTTTTGCTTGCACTATCATACCACCAGTAATCGACTCCCTCACCAAAGACATCTTTCTTTGTAAAAGGGAAAGCAACATTGTTATATACCTTACCTAATTTTGTGTTTTTACTATTGTTTCCGTTGAGGAAGTCCTCGTCAAAATAAGGTGAAGCTGCTTTGCCATCATATGTTTTCAAAACACCGTTATCCAAACTACTATTAACGATGCCCTGTGTTGCATACATATAATATCCTTCTGATCCTGTAATTACTTTGCCATCTGAATTTACATTAGAGTTATTATTTGAAATAAAAGTTTTATAGTTATCGTCGCTTTTATTGTTGCTCCAACCATATAAATCCATAGTATTAGCTATATCACTAAAAGGAAAACCCCAGTCACTATATGTTGGCTGAAAATGACCTGTATAAATTGCGTCTTTGACACTTACACCTTTATTTTTATAATAATCACTAAGAGCTTGGTCGAACTGTCTGAAATTTACCCAGTTTCTTTGGGACGCTCCAATTGACGCTCCATAATCATCACGGTTACTACCGTTCAACTCAAAATCTGTATAGTAATCATAGAAAGTAGAGTTTACATAATTTACTTCAGTACTTCCGTAATTGCTCTTTTCGCTACTAAAGTTTGATGCTTTAATATCTACTACTGTGCTATTCTTGCCTGATTCTGCATCACGAATGGTATAGACCTTATCCCAGTAGCCTGAACGCATACTATTATCATAAATACATTTATCACTTGAATCGGCATAGAAACAAGTCTTATTTGTATTTTTAGGTAAATCTAAATCTTCTGTTTTACTTGCATTAGCATTAGCATTAGGCCATGTGCCTTCATTAGTACTACTATAAAAAATCACCTTACTATATTTTTCAACATCTTGCTTACTGATATTTACAAAATAGACATCAGACCATGTATTAGAATCAACTGTCTTTGAAGATAATTTTGTCATTTCATAACCAACTGTTGAACCATCTGTTGCTCCAAACAAATGAACAAACATCTTTGCATTACTATCTTGTATAGGCATTGTAGCATTATTACCCGTTGAACCTAAATATGATAGCTTTGAAAGGGTTGCATCAAAATATAAATCCAAGCCATCACTATTGCTATAAACACCAGAAATACTTGCTATACTTCCATTAATACTCAACTTGTTTTTAGATAAATCGCTCCAAAGGAAATTATATCTCATATTATTATATGTAACGCTTATAATATCCTGCTGTGTTGCGGAAGTATTTATTATATAGCTGTAAGTACTATCATCATCTGAATCTTTTGTAAAAGTTCCATTAGAATCTTTTATTGTAATAGTTGGTACAACACCAGAAGTTGTATCAAAAAAGAATTTATCAAGATAAAGTTTATTGTTATTTATAGAATCACTTGCTGTTGATGGCTCAGCTCCCCAATAAGAAATCACCGAGTTATTAGAAAGATTTTCTGTTGCACCATAGTAGAATGTATTACAAGTATTTTCATCATAACTTATCGGTGTAACACCACTGCTGTTTTCATTAAATAGATTATATTTTCCAAGAGAAGTATCACCATTTTTAAATTCTACTGTTGTATAAGGTTTGTCATTTATATCATTAGGAATTGTTATTTGATTATTTGTAAGACTTGAACTTGTTTCTGTAACTTCAGCTCCGGTAAATATAGCAGTTATATTTCCTGCAAGTTTACCTGTCATATCCTTGAAGTTTATTGTTTTGCCTTCTAAGCTTTTTGAAATCGGCGTATCTGAAACACTAATTGAATATACTGTTTTACTGTCTATTATAGCTGTAGAACTTCCGTCCCAGTAAAAATATTTGGCACCCGCATCACTTAAATTGATTGATGTCATAGTAGTTCTTCTATAATCTTGAGCTTTAATATCGCTCCAATTATCAAAGCAACTGAACCCAAAGATATGTCCAATATTTCCCCAACCGCTCTTATCCCAACGAATTATATCTGTACCAGAAATTTTTTCACCTTTCTGTAAAGTACCCCAAGTATCAACAAACATATAGACATTATTATTCCATTCATCAGAAAAGTTTGATATATCCAAATAGACATATTTCGATTCTAAAGTTATGCTTGCCGCATCAGCTTTTTTTCCGCTGAAAAGATTCATAGGAAAAATGCCTATGAGTATCATTAAGGCACACAAGACTGCCACACTTGATGTTAGTTTTCGTTTAGATGTTATTATCATAAAGCATAAACCTCCATAAATCTTTTTGCATCTCATAATGGAATGTAGCCTACTGTTTACATGAATTTTCTTAATCTTTTTTCGATTATAGCATTTTTATGCAAAATCGTCAAGATTTAGGTAAAAAAAGTCATTATTTTACAATTATTTCTTATAATAATATGTATATTAGGGCAAATGTAAGCATTTTAGTTTTTACACTATTGTACAAGTTTGGTTATTATGATACGAGTATCAATTTTTAAAACAACAAATAATGAAAAATTATACAATAAATGCAAAAATTGTACTCTCCTTTTAAAACAAAAATTCTCTCGAAAGCTCTCGAGAGAATTTATTTATGCTTAACCAAGGTATGGTGGAGATAAGCGGGATCGAACCGCTGACCTCTTGAATGCCATTCAAGCGCTCTCCCAGCTGAGCTATACCCCCATCTGATTTGCTACAATTATATATCATTTCTATATATCATTTCAATATTAATTTTATACAAAACACTCTATACACTTCAAACTAATTTTATAAGTTTTTCTCAATTATATATACATTACTAATATTATGTTTTAATTTACAAATTTGTAATTCTTATTGCTCTACTAAAACTTGCTTTTTTGCTATCAACTATGCTATAATCAATTATATATTGGCAAACAAGCAGTCAGCACCGTGCAGCTTTTGCTTGTAATTACTTCTAAAATTCTGATTCAGCACGGAGATAGGTGGCTTTATTCATGTCGCAATTATGTTTAGGTTGTATGTGCGAAATTAACGGTGAGCAAAAATGCCCACATTGCGGATTTGATAAGGACTCTGTACAATCTGCACCCTTTCTTCCATTGGGTACAATCCTTCAAGAGCGTTATTTAGTAGGCAAGCAAATCGACAACAGTGTTGAGGGTGCTTACTATATAGGTTATGATAACTTTATGCACTCCGCTATTGTTATTCACGAATTTCTCCCTTCTGGAATCTGTGGACGAGCTCCTGGAAGCGTAGACCTTGTTATTCGTGAGGGAAGCGAACAGACCTTTGAAACTCTTAAAAAATCCTTTCTTGAATATTACAGAACACTCGCAAGACTTCGCGAGCTTTCATCTATAACACCAATTTACGATATTTTTTCTGAGAATGGCACTTGCTATACCGTTGAGGAAAAGCTTGATTGCATTACATTTGGTGAATATATCGAAAGAAGCGGTGGTTCTATCGACTGGAATACTGCAAGACCAATGTTTATGCCTGTTCTTTCTGCTCTTACTTCAATTCACGAGGCAGGAATTACTCACTTTGGCATTAATCCAGAAAGCCTTGTTGTAACACCAGCTGGAAAGCTCAGGCTTCAAAGCTTTGCTATAAGAGAAATTCGTCAGCAGAATGATATGATTGACGCTGAGCTTTTTGATGGTTGCTCTGCTCCTGAACAATATGACCCTAACGCTTATCTTGATGAGCGTACAGATGTCTATGGCTTTACAGCAACCTTATTCTTCGCCTTGACAGGTCGTCTTCCGGAAGATGCGGACAAGCGTAAGCCTGATGGCAAGCTTCCACTCCCTACTTCTGTTTTTAAGCAGCTTCCACCTCATGTTGTAACAGCTCTTGCTGGTGGACTTCAGGTTCTCAGAAGTGCAAGAACAAAAACTTGTGCAGACCTCAAGACTCAGCTTTCTGCTGCTCCTACTGTTCGTGCTATTCAGAATGAGGCAACTCGAAACGCAGCTCAGGCAGCCGCAGTAAGAAGCTACAATGCAAAGAAAAAGAGTGGTATACCTGGCTTTGCGTGGGTGCTTGTTTCATGTCTTTCAGCTTTACTTATTCTTGTAGTTGCTGCTATTATATGGGTTAGCCAATCTAACTTTAATATTGTTATTTCTAATGGTGAAAGCAATGCCGATGTAGAGTCTTCTGCAAGTTCATCTGCATCTTCTGCTATTGTTGATACTTCTGACCCTGATTCTATTGTTGTTCCTAATCTCTGTGATAAGGAATACACTCGTGTTCTTTCAGACTCAAGCAATGCTGAATATAGTATTCTTCAAGAAAGTGAGGCAATGTTCAGCAATACAGTTAAAGAAGGAAATATAATTTCTCAGATTCCTGAGGCTGGCTCAGTCGTAACTAAAGGCTCTTCAATCGTAGTTGTCGTAAGTAAAGGTCCTCAACAGAGAGAACTTCCTGCAATAAACAATCTTACTGTTGAAGAAGCTATTAAAACTCTTAGTGGTATGGGCTTTATAGTCAACAAGACAGAAGTTGCAAATGACCAAATTGCAAAGGGTGCTGTTATTGGATATAAGGATTATAAGGTTGGCGACACCGCTCCTTATGGTTCTAAGCTTACAATTACTGTAAGCCTTGGTGCAGAAACTTCTGCTTAAGTAATAAACTAACTTAAATAAAAAAGCGACTGTCATAAAACAGTCGCTTAATTTTATATAAAATTATGAATAATAATCTGTTATATTGTTTTCTGCGATTTTTATAAGGTCTGAAAGTGCTGCAGCATATTGTGGATAACGCTCTTGTATTACACTTGGTGAAAGGCTTATCTCTCTATCCTTATATATGGTCTTAATAAATGCTTTTGCAGAAATCTCTGCGTTTGTTTCATTAACGAGCATTAGAGCGGAAGAAAGCCCTCTTTGAAGTTCCATATTTATAGCGAAAAAGTCTTGTGGATTTTGTGGATTAGCATTATATAACAATCTGAACATCTTATAAACAGATACCATAAGATATGACGAAACTTCGCTTGTAAGATTCTTATTTCCTGCTTGTGCAAGTATATTGAAAATAACAGAAATAGAATTCATTACAAGTCTTCTATTAAGATTGGCAAGATTGGCACAATGACTATCACACGGTGGTTTTCCAGTTTCTTGAGTATTGCTCTCATCGCTTTCTATATTAAGTATAGCTCCCTTTCGGTCGGAAGTAATACCAACAAGATAATCACAGGAAACATCATAATATTTTGCTACACGAACAAGGAAATCTAATCCACATTCCCTTATTCCCTTTTCATAATGCGAAAGCAATGCCTGAGATATTCCGAGTTCAGCAGCAGCTTGCTTTTGGCTCATACCTTTTTCTTTTCTTAGTAGTGTAATAATTCGTGGGAAATCTGTATTCAATGTGATTCACCTCGTGAAAATACTTATTGTAGATTATACTACTCTCATAACTATTTGTAAAGAAATTTTAAGGAGAATTTTTATATGAAATCTTATCAAATCAATTTTATCCGCCATGGACAAACTGAGGCTAATCTTCAAGGTGCATATATAGGTGTAACTGATGTACACCTCTCGCCAAAAGGCAGAGAACAGCTTTTGAAAATAAGCGATGAGCAAGGCTATCCACACACAGAAATGCTTATATCAAGTCCTCTTTCTCGCTGTCTTGAAACCTGTGATGCGATTTTTCCATCACAGAATGTTACTTTGAATGGTGCATTTTCAGAATGTAATTTTGGCGACTGGGAGGGTAAAACTGCCACTCAGCTTGCTGGTGAGCCTAAATTTGCCGAATGGCTTTCAAATTCCGAAAAAACTCCTCCACCAAACGGTGAAAGTGGTGCAGACTTCACTCGCAGAGTATGCCGTGGCTTTGAGCGTCTTGTAAACTCTATGATGACTTCTGGCATTTCTTCCGCAACTATCGTTACTCACGGTGGAGTAATTATGACACTTCTTGCTGTATATGGACTTCCTCAGGCTCACAGCTATGATTGGCGTATGGACTGTGGTTATGGCTATGCAACAAGAATAACCCCTGGCCTTTGGATGCGTGATAAGGTTATTGAGGTTTATAATACAATTCCATATTTCCCTGAAATAAACAACTGAATGAAAGGTGATTATCTTGAAAAAGACTTTTAAAATAACTGCTCTTGCCTTTTCTGCTATGATTTTACTTTCTACTACGGCTTGCTCTCAAGGTGAAGCTAATAATGAAAGCAACACTTTATCTGAATATCAAAGTATTGTTTCAGAAACTCGCAGTATTACAACTAATGAAAACTTCAATATTAAAAAAGCCTTTAATAGTATACAAATAAATGGAACTATGCTTCCTTCCCCACCTTGCATTTCTGATTTTGGAAATGACTTTACTCTTGGAACTAAGCTTTTTAGTGGTGACGAAAATAATTCCGGCAGACTTGTAGGAAATTTACTTAGCAACAAAGCTAAAGCAATTTCTTATGATATATATAATGTAAGCAATGATGAGCAAAGCGATGAAAAAAAGCTTAAAGAATTAAAATTAGATATAATATCTCAAGAAAATATTGATGTAATGGAAAGTAAAGCTCTACTTTCTGTTCTTGGAATCACCGTTGGAGATAGTATGGATGATGCTGATAAAGCATTTGGTATGCCAGACTCAAGAAGTATGTCTGAGAAAAATTCTGGAACTTATACTTATACATCAAGTGAGGATACAAGTAAAATGATTTCGCTTGAGTTTAAAGATAATATTGTAACAAAAATAACTATATATTATTCTGTTCGTGGATAATTTAAGCTGATAAAAAGGTTTGAGTGAATTCACAAAGCAACTCCGTGTCTTGGCAAAGGTACTCTGTTTGAGAAATTTCGCTATTTGGCTACTGTTACTAACAAAAGAAATTTAGTGGCGGACTAAGTCCGCCACTTTTGGGGCAAAGAAAAGTTAAGGGCGTTGCCCTTAAAACCCACCAAAGGCTCCGCCTTTGGAATCCGCAAGCTTTTGAAAAAGCTTGAGCAAAACTTTTAATTATCTTAGGGAAGTTTTTAAATTATTTTATCTTTTATTCTAATTGAGAAATATAATTGCGTTAATACTTTATATAATATGAAGAAGTGATTCTTAATTGCACAATGAAATATTTCAAATTGTGCATAAACAATTTTATTTGGAGTGATGATTTTTGGATCCTTGGTCTACGATTGCCATTTGCGTTGTGTTACTTTTGCTTTCTGCATTCTTTTCATCAACGGAAACGGCATTCTCGTCAGTAAGTAAGATTCGCCTTAAAAACCTTGCCGATAATGGCAACAAAAAAGCTAAAACTGCACTATATGTTGCAGAAAGATATAGCAAGGCTCTTACAACCATTCTCGTCGGAAATAACATCGTAAACATTGCAAACTCTGCTTTGGCAACCGTTTTCTTCGTAAACATTTTTGGTGAAGCTCAGGGTACTGTAATCAGCACAGTTGTTATTACAATCGTTGTTCTTATCTTCGGCGAGGTTCTACCTAAGAATATTGCAATAGGCAATGCAGAAAAAATTTGTATGACCTTTGCACCTGTTCTTAAATTCCTCATGGTTTTACTAACCCCTCTTTCTATTATTCTTATGGGAATAAACAAGCTCTATAAGAAGCTTGCAAGAAATAGCAATCATCAAGAACCTTCTGTCACAGAAGATGAGCTTAAATATATAATAGAAAGCATTGAGGAAGAAGGCGTTCTTGAACAGCAAGAAAGTGAACTTGTACAGTCCGCTCTCGAATTTGATGAGAAAACAGCTGAGGAAATTCTTACTCCTCGTGTAGATATGGTCGCAATAGACATTGATGACCCTGTCGAAGAAATTACTGAACTCGTTCTTAAAGAAAGATACTCTCGTATTCCAGTTTACAGAGATAACATTGATAAAATAATCGGTGTGCTTCACACAAGAGATTATCTCGAGGCTCTTATAAATAATAATGAAAAGCCAAATATTGAGGCTATGCTCCAGCCAGCACATTTTATTTATAAGACCAAAAAACTTTCTGCATTGCTTGCAGACTTCAAGTATAATAAGATTCATCTTGCCGTTGTTACTGATGATTACGGCGGAATCCTTGGTATAGTTACTATGGAAGATTTGCTTGAGCAGATTGTTGGTGAAATTTGGGATGAGGACGAAGAAGTAGAAAAAATGTCCCTTAAAATCTCTGATAATAAGTACGAAGTAAGCGGTGATATGCCTATTTCAGATATGCTTGAGCTTTTTGATAAGCCTACAAAATATATCGAAACCGAAAGCAATTCTGTTGGTGGTTGGGCATTAGAACAGCTCGCTAATATTCCTGAGCCAGGTGAACAATTTACATACAAGGAATTAGAAATTACTATTCGTGAGGTACTCGACCAGAGAATTTTAAGTATGATTATTGTATACAAACCGTCTGAAGCTGAAGAAGATGAAGAATAATTAAGCAAGGAGAACACAATGAGAAAGCTTAAAGTTGACCGCACAGAAGGAAACTTCTTTATCTGTGAGGACAAAGAAAAGAAAATGTTTGCTATCGAAAAAAATGAAATGCCTAAAGAAGCTAAATGTGGCGATATGATAGTTATTTCTGATGATGGCATAATCAGTGTAAGCAATACAAAAAATAAATAAAGCATAAGCAAAAGGGTGAACAATTGTTCACCCTTTTATATGTTCACTCACTCATATATTAATGTTAAAGACAGGTTGGTGATATTTTACTATGAAAAAAATATTGGCGTTGCTTTTGACAACGACTATCGCAGTCGGTTTCCTATCGGGCTGTATAAGAACTAACTATCAAAAAGAAAAGGTTAAATTTTTAGCCTCCTTCTACCCTATCTATATAATGGCTCTTAATATCGTTGATGGCGTTGAAGGTATTGAGGTTGATTGTATGGCTGAGGTTCAAGTTGGTTGTCTGCACGATTTTAAGCTTTCGACTGACAATATGCGAGATATTGAAAAATCTGACGGCTTTATAATCAATGGTGCTGGTATGGAGGGCTTTATTGAGGATATTGCAAACAGAGTTGATGGTCTGCATATAATAGATTCCAGCATAGGTATAAATCTTCTTGCAGACGGACATCATCATGATGAAGATGAACACGACCATGAGCATGAAGATGAACATAATCATGACCATGGCGAATATAATGCTCATCTTTGGGTTTCTGTTGCCAACTATATAAAGCAAGTTGAGAATATAACTGAGGGAATTATAAAGATTGACCCTGCTCACGAAAAGGAATACCGAAGGAATAGCAAGGAATACATTGCTAAATTGACTAAGCTACAAAATGAAATGGAAAGCGGTCTTGCAAATATTTCTGATAGAAATATTATTACATTTCATGAGGCATTCGACTACTTTGCTGAGGAATTTAACTTAAACATTGTAAGTGTTATAGAGCGTGAACCCGGAAGTGAACCTAATGCAAAGGATTTAGCGTCTATTATCGACTTAACCAATGAAACTGGTGTTAAGGCTCTATTCGTTGAACCGCAGTATCCTGACACTTCCGCAGATATAATAGCCGCTGAAACTGATGCTAAGGTTTATACACTCGACCCTGGAGTAAGCGGTGATATGAATAAAGATGCCTATATTATTATGATGCAAGAAAATTTGAAGGTTTTGCAAAAAGCATTAACCTAAGTTATAGAAAGGATTCTGAAATGACTGATTTACACAAGGAATGCCATTGCAGTGTTAAGATTGAACATCTCTCAGTAACACGAGGTAATCAAAAGATTCTTGATGATGTTAATCTTGAGGTTAAGCATGGCGAAATAACAGCAATTATTGGACGAAATGGTGCAGGAAAAACAACTCTGCTTAAAGCAATTATGGACCGTATTCCACATACTGGAACGGTAACATATTTCAACAGTATGGGAAAGAAAATTTCTCAGCCAAAGCTTGGCTATGTTCCTCAATCATTGAGCTTTGACAGAGGAACTCCACTTACTGTTGCAGATTTATTCTGTGCAAACTCTGGTATGATGCCAGTATGGTTCAGACATAAAAAAGACAAGCTCGCTCACGCAAAGGAAATGCTTGCCCATGTTGGTGCAGAAAGGCTCATTGATAAGCCACTTGGCAGAATTTCGGGTGGTGAATTGCAACGAGTGTTACTTGCATTTGCACTCGACCCTATGCCTGATATGCTTATACTTGATGAACCTGTTTCCGCACTCGATAGACGAGGAATAAGCTCTTTCTATGATTTAGTAACTTCTTTAAGAAGTGAGTATCATATGCCTGTTTTGCTTGTTTCTCACGATTTAGGTCATGTCACAAAATACTGCACTCGTGCGGCTCTTGTTGATGGAACTATTGTACTTACTGACACTGCGAAAAATATTCTTAAACACAAAGAAGTTCGAGAAGTATTCGGACTTGGAGAGGAGGGTATACTTTAATGGACGGAATTTATGCGGTAATGGATTTTCTTTTGCCTTTCGATTGGGCAGAATATAATTTTATGAAAAACGCTCTTTTAGCGGTTTTAATGCTTACCCCACTTCTTGGACTAACAGGAACTATGATAGTCAACAACAAGCTTTCGTTCTTCTCTGACGCGCTCGGACATTCAGCGTTGACGGGTATAGGTATCGGCGTATTGCTTGGTGTAGACAATTATATGCTCTCTATGATAGGCTTTGCCCTACTCTTTGCCTTATGTATAACTGGGATAATTCAATCTGAAACAGCCTCAAGCGATACTATAATAGGTGTCTTCTCGGCGGTTGGAGTTGCATTGGGAGTTGTTCTACTTTCGGCAAACGGAGGTTTCACGAAATATTCTAATTATCTGATTGGTGATATTCTTGCAATTTCTCAGAGCGAGCTTTTACTACTTGCAATCGTTCTTGTTGCAGCAGTTGTTATGTGGGCTATTATCTTCAATAAGCTTTTACTCGCAAGTGTCAATGCGGACTTGGCATCAAGCAAAAGAGTAAGAGTTCGTCTTTATAATAATTTATTTGTTATAATGATTGCTTTATTGGTAACTATTTCTATTAAATGGGTTGGAATTATGATTATAAATTCTCTATTGGTACTTCCAGCCGCAGCAGGCAGAAATGTATCTTCTTCAATGCGTTCATATCACATTACATCAGTTGTATTCTCGATGGTTTCGGGAGTTTCAGGATTGATTTCATCATATTATTTTGGAACTTCAGCAGGTGGAACAATAGTATTATTTGCGGCAATAATTTACTTTATAACTTTCTTTATAGGAAGAAAAAAGAAAGCCTAAAATCGGTGCGTGACCGCACAGGTCAAGATGCGGAATCGCTCGACAAGTCTCGCTCGTGGTGAATTAGGGAGGATAATTGACTCAGTCAAGGAAATTCCCAATGAACTGCCGATAACTAATCATTTTCCTAAAGACAATTAAAAGTTTTGCTCAAGCTTTTTCAAAAGCTTGCGGTTTCCAAAGGCAGGGCCTTTGGTGGGTTTTAAGGGCGAAGCCCTTAACATTCTTTGCTCTTTGAGCGGCGGATAAAATCCGCCGCTTTTTCTTTTGTAAACAACATCAGCAAAAAACGGTGGACAAAGTCCACCGTTTAGGAGTAAAAGAATGTTGGGCTTCGCCCAAAGGTGTTTCGCTATCTGCGGAGAGCGACAAGGGCGTTGCCCTTGACCTACAAGCTTTTGAAAAAGCTTGAGCAAAACTTTTAAGTGTCTTAGGAGAATTTCTTAATTATAATATGTCGAATTTTGGCGAAAATCAAACTTTTGTTTGACACTTTCTCGAACATATGTTATAATTTTAGGGTGATATTATGCTTATGTATGTTGGGTGTGACTATTGAAATGAAGATAAATCACATTACGGTTAATGACTATCTTACTAAATCAAAACTTCCCGAAAGTGACTATGTTATAAATCCATATGTGGGTTGTCCTCATGCTTGTGCATACTGCTACGCCTGTTTTATGAAGCGTTTTACAAATCATAACGAGGACTGGGGAAGCTTTCTTGATGTTAAAGAATGTGAAAAGCCAATAAGCCTATCGAGAATAAAAGGCAAATCTGTATTTTTATCATCAGTTACAGATTGCTATAATCCTTATGAGGAAGAATTTCGCATAACAAGAAAAATTCTCGAACAGCTTATAAACGCTGATTGTCAGCTTACGATTTCTACAAAATCAAAGCTTATTTTGCGTGATACATATTTACTCAAGCAATGCAAAAATCTTAAAGTCGATATGTCAATTAACACGCTTGATGAAAAATTTCAATCGGATATGGATAATGCAAGCAGTATCTCAGACAGGCTTAAAACCTTAAAATCTCTGCACGAAAATGGAATTTATACTGTTTTGTTTATGTCGCCTATCTTCCCTTATATTACAGATTTTAAGGCTATAATTGAGAAATCTAAGAGTTTTATTAATGAATACTGGTTTGAAAATCTTAATCTCAGGAGTAGTTACAAATATACTATTCTTAACTACATAAAAAGGAACTATCCTGAATATTATCCTTATTATGAGCAGATTTACATAAAAAATGATTCTTCATACTGGCAAAAGCTTGCTCTTGAAATAAATGGATATTGTGAAAGTCAAGGTCTTAATTTTAAAAATTATTTCTATCACGATAAATTGGTTGCTGATAAAAAACAAAGGAATAAGGTGTGATGTTTATGAAAAAACTTACTAAAAGTCAGGCAAAAGTTTTCGACTTTTTAAAGGAAAGCATTGCAGATGGAATTACTCCTTCTGTGCGTGAAATTTGTTTAGCAACAGGTCTTAGCTCTACCTCAACGGTTCATTCTCATCTTAAATCTCTTGAGGAGCTCGGTTACATAACTCGTACAACTGGTCTTAACCGCTCAATTCGTATTGTTGGTGAAGAAAAAGCATCACAGGTTCCAGTTATTGGCAAGGTTACTGCAGGTGTTCCTATTCTTGCTTTTGAGGATATTTCTGGATATGTACCTTTTCCTGAAAGTAAACGCAAAGGACGAGAGCTTTTTGCACTTAATGTTGTTGGCGAAAGTATGAAAGATATTGGCATACTTGATGGTGATGTTGTTATCTGTGAAAAAAAACCTGTTGCGGAAAATGGCGAAATCGTAGTCGCAATGATAGACGGTGAAGCAACTGTAAAATCTTTTTACAAGGAAGATACCTATATAAGATTGCAGCCACATAATCCCGATTTCGAACCTATTATCACAGATGATGTCACTATCTTAGGCAAGGTTATTGCACTTTCACGAGATTATGGTGCTTAAAGCTTTTAATAAAAATATCAACGAGCTACCTAATTATGGTAGACTCCCTCCTTTTCAAACTTTTAATTGAACACATATTAAATATTTACTCTGGGCGAAACACTTTCGCTGCGAAACACTTTCGCTCTTTTTGTTTTTAATAATCAGTTAAATATGACATAAAAAATTACTTTGTTGCCAAAATATTTTCAGAAGTATTAAAATTAAAAAGAAAAAATTGCCTTGATGTATTTAATCCTGAATGATATAATAAAAATGTATGTATCACGACTAAATTTGATAAACTAATCAAAGGAGGTCTGATATAATGAAAAAAAATCAAAAAAATGATGAGCAATATATAAAAAATCCTTCAGAGCCTGACGAAAAGACTGATGAACTTAATGAAAATGGTCCTACAAGCGAAAAGCGTACGGATTCTATTATCGAAACTGGAAGTATAATTGCTTCTAATGGCAAATATACTATCCACTGTCTGACGATTATCGGGCAAATTGAGGGACATTATATTCTCTCATCACAAAACAAAACCACTAAGTATGAACATGTTATTCCACAGATTGTTGCTGTGGAGGAAGAACCTCGTATAGATGGGCTTCTCATTCTGCTCAATACTGTTGGCGGTGATGTAGAGGCTGGACTTGCTATTGCTGAGCTTCTTGCAGGAATCCGCAAACCAACAGTTTCTATGGTACTTGGCGGAGGTCACTCAATAGGCGTTCCGCTCGCAGTTGCGGCAAAAAAGTCTTTCATAGCAAAGTCCGCATCTATGACTATTCACCCTGTAAGAATGACTGGTCTTACACTTGGAGTTCCTCAGACATTTGAATATTTTCAGCGTATGCAGGCAAGAATTACGAGATTTGTATGTGAAAATTCAAATATCAATCCAGAAAGATATAATGAGCTTGCTATGAATACCGGAGAACTTGTACTCGATGTAGGAACTGTTCTTGACGGCGAGGACGCAGTCAAAGAGGGATTGATTGATAATCTTGGCAGTTTTTCTGACGCTCTTGACGCTCTTTATGCTATGATTGATAAAGAAAAAAAAGCTAAAAAGAAAACTTCCAAAAAAAGTAAAACCTAAGGAAGTTTGGGCGGACAAAGTTCGCCCTACATATATATTAGTTAAATAAACGGAGGTACATAATGAACATATTTGAAGCCATTGTGCTTGGTGCGGTTCAGGGACTGACAGAATTTCTTCCTGTTTCGAGCAGTGGACACCTTGCTATATTTCAGCACTTTTTTGGGTTAAATGATAACAACCTTTTCTTTAATGTTATGCTCCATGTCGGAACACTTACAGCTGTTTGTGCTGTATACTGGAGATTATTTTTAAGACTTATCAAAAGTTTCTTTAGAATACTTAAAAAAATCTTTACAAGAAAGTTTAAATGGGGCGAAATGGACGCTGACGAAAACCTTGTTATGATGCTTATAATTGGTCTATTGCCACTTTTCTTACTGTTCTTGCCTATTGGTGGAGGTATGAAAATTAAAGACCTCGCTGATAAATGGAATTCTGATGGTTATCTGATAATTACATCTATTTCACTCTTAGTAACAAGCTTTCTTCTTGTTATCGGAATTAATGCAAACCGCAAAACTACAATTCTTTATAAGAGTCATGGCAAGCTTCGTGCAGATGGTGCGGGAAGAAGAAAGCTAAATCCTGTTGATGCAGTTTTTATTGGTCTTTTTCAGGCAGTAGCCGCTATCTTCCCTGGAATATCTCGTTCAGGCTCTACCCTTACTGCTGGAGAACTCAGAAAAATAAACAAACAGCGTGCTTTGGATTATTCTTTTGTTCTTGGAACTCCTGCGATTATTGCGGCCGCTCTCCTTGAAGGAAAAGACGCTCTTTTCCCTGCTGACGGTTCAGCGGTTTCAATCGAATTTTTCCCTACTTTAATTGGAATTATTACTTCTGCTATTGTAGGTTTCCTTGCTATTCGACTTTTCAAATGGTTGCTTTCTACAAACAGAATGTATTATTTTGTTCTCTATACGGCCGGTGCTGGTATAATTTGCCTTGTTATCAGCATTATAGAGCTTATTTCAGGAGTAAACCTCTTTACACAACAGCCACTTACATTCTAATTATCAAATAAAATAGGTTCACTTTAACGAACACAGTTTGCCCTAATCGGTAGTTCATTGGTAATTTCTTAATAAGTAGCAATAGACTACTTTCGCCGATATTGAGCAATAATTGCTTTAAGGGAACCTGATTAAATACTCGTTCTTAAAAATGTCACCGATTCCATTAGTCGGTGACATTGATTTTCAATAGGAGGTATGAATTTTGGCAAATGATTCTAAAAAAAATCCGACTAAAAAAGCTTCATCAAGCAATAAAAATACCGCCACAAAAAGCACGAAAACTACAAAAAATATACAAGCATCAAAGCCTAAAACCAAACGAATAACCAAGGCTGAAAAGGAAAGAATAAAAGCCGAACAAGAAGTCGCAGAAAGGCGACGCAGACGAATAAAATCTATAATAATATCAGGTATTGCTATTTTAATATTCTGTTTATTTATAATTCGTGGCGATATGTTCTGGACAACTGTACACTCGTTTATTTGGGGAATTTTTGGTTTCTGCGGAATATTAATTCCTATATTAATGATATATATAGCATATCAAAGTGGAAAAACAGATATTCCATATCGTATGAATCTTAGATTCTTTATAGCTATATCAATAGCTGTACTTTTTACAACCGCTGTATATCTTTTCTCTCACGGAAAAGTTGAAGGAAATGTTTTTTTCGCAATGGGTGACGCTTATATAGAAGGTATTAATTATTGTGGGGGCGGACTTATCAGTTCTATACTTGGTGCTCCTATGATGGCATTTATTGGTGCAACAGGTTCCCGAATTATTATAGCTGTTTTGCTCTTTATAGATATTATGATAGCCTCAGGGGCGACAATTATAGGCTTTATAGATTTCTTTAAAAAGCCTGTGGAAAAGGTTTCTACTAAGGTATCATCTAAATTTTCTGAAACCAAACAGGAAATAAGCAGACAAAGAGCTATTCGTCAAGAATATCAGCAAGCACAAAAACAAGAACAGCAATCATTCTATATTTATGGCAGAAGAGCTGATGAATCGAAAACGAACCATATAGATATACCTCTTGGAAATGATTCAGAAAAGCCTAATATGCTCCCCGATGATTTTATAAGCGAACAGTATATACCTAAACAATCTAATAATTTTAATGCAAATGATTATGATACCCCGACGATAACAACTCAAAAGCGTAGAAAAAGAAAAAAATCTAATCCTGATATTGAAAATCAAAATAACTCAGAGCCTATTATTTATGAATCTATTCAATCTGAAACAACCTTTGATGAAAACCACGAAGCAGGCTCTTTTGAAGAATTAGATGGTATTCTTTCAGAAAAGGATAACAAGACTATCGCTGACGCTTTAAAGCAGATTGAAAAGAAAAAAAGCAAGAAAAAATCTGTTGAAGAACCTATAAGCTTTGATATACAGAATGTTTCTTCTGAATATTTATCAAATGATAGTGTTTATCTCAAACCACCTATAACACTTCTGAAACCCACTCCATTTACAAACGAAGGCGATATTGCAACAGAGCTTAATCAAAATGGCTCTATGCTTATAGAAACTCTTGCAAGCTTTGGCGTTAAAGCAAGTATAGTAAACATCTGTCGTGGTCCCGCTGTAACAAGATATGAACTTCAGCCTGCTGCTGGTGTTAAAATCAGTAAAATCACAAATCTTGCTGATGATATTGCTATGAACCTTGCCGCTGTTGGCGTAAGAATTGAAGCACCTATTCCAGGAAAGGCTGCTGTTGGTGTTGAGGTTGCTAACAAGGTAGTAAGCATTGTTAAAATGCGTGAATTGATAGAATCACCTGAATTTAACAATGCTAAAAGCAAGCTTACTGTTGTACTTGGCAGAGATATTGAAGGTAATATTACTATTGCCGACCTTGCTAAAATGCCTCATTTGCTTATAGCTGGTTCCACTGGTTCTGGTAAATCTGTATGTATAAATTCTATGCTTATCAGCTTGATTTATAAATCAACACCAGAAGAAGTAAAGTTGCTTATGATTGACCCTAAGGTTGTTGAACTTGGAGTGTATAATGGTATTCCACACTTGCTTGTACCAGTTGTTACAGACCCAAGAAAAGCGGCAGGTGCATTGAACTGGGCTGTAAATCATATGCTTGAAAGGTATAAGCTCTTTGCTGAAAATAATGTTCGTGATATAAGAGGCTATAATGCACTTGTCGAAAGAACAAACGCTGAAATCGACAAAGAGGAAACTCAAATAAGCGATGATGAAAATTCTGACGAGTTTGAGATGCCACAGACTCCTGAAGAGCGACAAATTATGGACGCTGCTATTTCAGAAACAGAAAATAGTGGAAAGCCTCCTAAGAAAGAAAAACTTAAAAAGCTTGAACAAATTGTTATAATTATTGATGAGCTTGCTGACCTTATGATGGCCGCCCCTAATGATGTAGAAAATGCTATTTGCCGACTTGCGCAAATGGCTCGTGCTGCTGGTATGCACCTTGTTATTGCTACACAAAGACCATCTGTTGATGTAATTACTGGTATTATTAAAGCTAATATTCCAAGCCGAATTGCTTTTGCGGTTAAATCGCAAATAGACTCGAGAACTATTCTCGATTCAGGCGGTGCCGACAAGCTTCTCGGCAGAGGTGATATGCTTTTTGCACCTATTGGAGCATCAAAGCCTAAGCGTGTTCAAGGCTGTTTTGTAGATGATGAAGAGGTTGAGAATGTTGTAGAGTTTATCAAAAATAACAGAGCTTGTGAATATGATGAAAGCATCGCTCAAGAAATTGAAAACAATTCTATAACTGAAAATAACAGTTCAAAGGCTATTGCCAATGAAGACTCTGACCAAGACCCTATGCTTGAAGAAGCAATTAAGTGTGTTGTTGAAGCTGGACAAGCCTCAACCTCACTTTTACAAAGAAGATTGCGTCTTGGATACGCAAGAGCAGGACGACTTATTGATGAAATGGAAGCAATAGGAATTGTTGGTCCTCACGAAGGCTCAAAACCAAGACAGGTACTTCTTACACAACAGCAATATATGGAAAGACAAATGAATAGGTCAGATGAAAACTAAATTTCTATATAATATATAATTATTTTAATAGCAAATAATTTCTAATGTATTAAGCTTACTTCAGCTCAGCAAATTGCTTACAATACATTAGAAAGCTATTTGCTATTTTTCTTTTATACAAGCCTATACTATTTCTAATACTAATCAAATACTTGACATTATACTTATCAATCGTGTATAATAGTTTCTATTGAATACTATGCTTGTGTAGCACAGTTGGTAGTGCAGCTCATTCGTAATGAGCAGGTCACAGGTTCGAGTCCTGCCACAAGCTCCATAGTTTCCCCCTTGAACACTGCGTTCGAGGGGATTTTTATTTTATTTAGAATTAACGAAATATAGTGATTTGGTATTTATTTGGTGTTTATGGATTAAAAATTTAAAAAAATCCCGCCCCAGAGCTATTAAGCACTGAGAGCGGGATTAATCTTTGCTATATGTTATTTACTCTAATCTTCTGCCCAACATAGATTAAATCTCTGTTCTTGATGTTGTTAAGCGATACAAGCTTGTCTACTCATGTGTATGTCTCAGAATTTTGGCTTCTAATGCATTCATCAACTGTCTCAAGGAATACATTTATTACTACAATAACGAAAGGATTGTTTCTAAATAGAAAATGAGCCCGGTGCAATACCGAACTCATTCTCTTGCAAGTTAATATTTATTTGTCTAATATTTGGGGTTCACTTCAAGTTATGAGCGGCTTCTGTAATCATAATCCAAGTATTGTATGATATAATATAAAAGCTAAAAATCGTCTTTATGGCGATTTTTTAGAGAATTTAAGTTAGAAAAAAACTAACTGCATAATTACTCATAATTTTAAAGGAACTACAAAAAATCGTTTAGTTATTCATCTGAATAGATTTAAATTTTTATTAGACTTCATCAGCGTCTTTATTAAGCTCTGTAAGAAGTTCTTCGGCACTTGCACCTTCCATAACTTTCTTAAATTCATCACCGCTCATCTTTTCGTTGCTAATAAGGAACTTAGCGACTTCGTGAAGTCTACCTATATTATTCTTGAGAATTTCTTCTGTCTTATTATAGCCAGTTGTGATAATATCGCTGACTTCCTTATCAATCTTAGCAGCTGTGGATTCGGAGTAATTTTTGGAATGACCAAGTTCCTTACCCAAGAAAACATTGCTGTCATCTGTTGAATATGCAATAGGTCCAAGCGTATCACTCATACCATATTGTGCAACCATTGCGAAAGCAAGCTTTGTTGCTCTCTCAATATCATTAGACGCACCTGTTGAAATATCTCCGATAATGAGTGCTTCTGCAACTCTTCCACCGAGAAGAACAACTATGTCTTCTTTCATCTCTTTCTTAGAACGGTACGACTTATCCTCGCTTGGCAAGGACATTGTAAATCCGCCTGCCATACCTCTTGGAATAATTGAAATTTGGTGAACTGGGTCTTGAGTTGGGCAGAAATATGTTGCGATTGCGTGTCCTGCCTCATGATATGCTGTCAATTTCTTTTCAGCATCACTCATTACTCGTGATTTCTTTTCTGCACCGACAACAACTTTGATTGTTGCTTCCTCAACTTCAGTCATTGTAATAGCCTTGAGGTCTTTTCTTGCAGCAAGAAGTGCAGCTTCATTAAGGAGATTTTCAAGGTCTGCACCTGTAAAACCTGCTGTAGATTTTGCAATAGTTTTAAGAACAACATCTGGAGCAAGAGGCTTACCCTTTGCGTGAACCTTGAGTATTTCTTCACGACCCTTTATATCAGGTCTGCCAACAATAACCTGTCTATCAAAACGACCTGGACGCATAAGAGCTGGGTCGAGAATATCAGGACGGTTTGTTGCAGCAATCATAATTACACCTTCATTAGCACCAAAGCCATCCATTTCAACGAGGAGCTGGTTAAGTGTCTGCTCACGCTCATCGTGTCCGCCGCCAAGACCAGCACCACGCTGACGACCTACTGCATCAATTTCATCTATAAATATGATACAAGGACTATTTTTCTTAGCCTGCTCAAAGAGGTCACGAACTCTTGATGCACCAACACCAACAAACATTTCAACGAAGTCTGAGCCTGAGATTGAGAAGAACTGAACACCTGCTTCACCTGCAACTGCTCTTGCAAGAAGTGTTTTACCTGTTCCTGGAGGGCCTACGAGCAAAACGCCCTTTGGTATTCTTGCACCAAGCTCATTATACTTTTTAGGGTCTTTGAGAAACTCAACGATTTCACGGAGTTCTTCCTTCTCCTCGTCAGCACCCGCAACATCGGCAAAGGTTGTCTTACGCTTTTCATCGGAAATGCTCTTAATTTTAGCCTTTCCAAAGCCCATTGTTTTGCCGTCGCCACCCATACCATTAGACAGCTTTCGCATAAAGTATATCCAGAATACTACTAATGCACCAAACAATATAATATTCGGCAACAAATCTATCAACCAAGAATTTTCTGATGCCCTGATATGATCATACTTCATCGGTTCATCAGGATGCTTCTCGTTATACTGGTCAACATACGGGTTGATTTGGTCAAGAAAAGTTGTAATACTTGCAGCTGTTGCCTTAACAACAGTGCCTTTGTCATCATTGAGCTTAAGCTCAATAGCACCTGTACCAAAATCTACTGTATATTCCTTAACCTTCATATCCTTAAAGTAATAAACTATCTCGGAAGTAGTAGGTTGTTCTGTTCTCTGTGAACTGAAAATAACTGCAATAATTATTATCAAAACAATCGGAATACCAAGATAAATCAGTAGATTTCTTATGGTTTTTTTATTATCCAAAATTTCTGCCTCCTTATTTTTGCATTATTATATTAGTTTATCGTAAATTGTGAATAATTTCAAGTGGTAAACCGCTTAAATTAGCCATAAACAGCTATTTATTTTTTTGAAAAGCTGATTTATTCACTTTTTTCATAGATTTCCCTTTTCAAGATACCAACAAAGGGTAGGTTTCTATAATATTCATCATAATCAAGACCATAGCCTACAACAAATTCATCGGGAATTTCACAGCCTTTATAGTTTGGAATTATATCAAAGCTTCTTCTTGCTGGCTTATCCAAAAGTGTGCAAACTGTAACTGATTTCGCATTCTTTTCTTCAAGAAAGTACTCTCTAAGCTTATATAATGTACAACCTGTATCGAGAATATCATCAACTACTACAACATTCTTTCCATCAGCACTTATTGAAATATCCTTCAGAATATTAATTTTACCACTCGAAACTGTCGAACAGCCATAGCTTGATACCTGCATAAAATCAACTTCACAAGGGACGCTCAACTTTCTGACTATATCTGCAAAAAACATAAAACTGCCTTTAAGAATACAAACCATTAGCAAATTTCCGTCTTGATTTTTCTGACTTATATCTTTTGCAATTCTACTTGTCAGTCTTTCTATATCATCACAGCTAAGCAAAATTTTGGATATATCATTTATCATAGCCTTACCTCTATTCATCTATGTATATCATTAAAACCTTTTGAGTAGTATTTTTAACACAGCACTGCTCAGAAACACCTATTTCCTCTGCCCATAGAATATTATTTTCATCGGCAAGCAAAATAGCAGAATCACGCTTTTCAGCAGGAATTTTCATCTCAGACATAAGCTTTCTGAGTGGCTTTGTAAGTCCTCTGCCCTTCGGTGCAATGAAGTCACCAGCTTTTCTATTTCTGAAAACTGCTCCATCGGATATTGTAGCATAATCAAGCGAAATGGTAAATAAATTTTTTGTAAATTTTGCTCTTGCAAGAAATTCCTCCATATTTACCAATTCTGTTCGTATATTTTTATTACATATCATCGCTGAACTATTGATAAATACTGGAATTTCTGATTTTCTCTCAGAGTTATTCATAGAATTTTTATGATAAATTCTGAATATTCCCTGACTTGAGATAGCCATAATACCATTTTTAATTGAAACAGCACCACTATTCTTAATAGCTTTTTCAATAAGTTCTATATGAACACTTTCAGGCTCAATATTTTCCTTGTTGCAGAGAATTTCAATCGTTCTTGCAAGAATAGGCTTATCAAGCTTTTTCAACTTTTCGCAAGAATAACCATTCTCGATTTTGCTTTCTGATAGTGCAGTCTGAGCAGATTTTTCTATAAATTCATCAAGCTCTTTCATACTTTTAGAAAATCTAAGAAAAGCTTCCTCTATCGAGGGATTTATCCCTCTTAAAATCGGCACAACATCAAGGCGAACTTTATTTCTTGTATAAAGTCTTTCAGAATTTGTGCTGTCGTTTACATATGGAATATTATGAGATTTACAATATTCCTCTGTATCTGCTCTCGAGGCAAGAATTAGCGGTCTGATTATATTATCACGCTTAGGAGGTATACCTCTTGCACCCTTTATGCCACTGCCTCGACTTATATTCATAAGTATAGTTTCCATACTATCAGTTGAGGTATGAGCAGTTGCGATTTTTGCACCAAGTCTTGTGGCATTTTTATTCAGGAAGTCATACCTAACTTGCCTGCCACATTCCTCGCTTCCGAGATTTCTTTCGGAAGCGAGCTTATTTATATCACATTGTAGAACAAAAAGTTCTACACCAAGCTTTTCGCATAGTTCACGCACGAAATTTTCATCACGAAAGCTTTCATCACATCTCAAAAGATGATTTATATGACAAGCATAAATCGTGAGAGAAAGGCTTTCTCTTATAGACATCAAAGAGCAGAGCAGTGCTGTTGAATCTGCTCCGCCCGAAAGTGCAACTATTATTTTATCCCCATCTTCAATTAAAGAATATTCTTTGATTGCTTTTAATAATTTATTCTCCACGGCTTAACTCCTGTGCAGTATAACGCATATATTCGCCTTGCCAATGTAATGGCACTGAACGAGCTTCACCATGACGATTCTTTGCGACAATACATTCACCGCTGTTGTTGTCCTTTTCTTCGTCATTGGCACTGCCTATACTATCATAGTAGCCCTCACGATAAAGAAACAAAACAATATCTGCGTCCTGCTCGATAGAACCTGAATCTCTTAAGTCAGAAAGCTGTGGTTTTCGATTTTCACGCTTTTCACTTGCACGAGAAAGCTGTGAAAGTGCTATTACGGGAACATTAAATTCCTTAGCAAGGGCTTTCAGACTTCTTGTGATTTCACTTATTTCGTTTACACGACTTTCAGTTCTTCTTGAGCCAGACATAAGCTGAAGATAATCGACTATTACCAAATCTACATCTTTAAGTCGTCTAAGCTTTGCCTTTAGCTCTGGAACAGATATACCTGGTGTATCATCAAAATACATTTCTGTTTTTCTTAGTACATCGCCAGCCTCGATAAGCCTCGCCCAATCATCATCTTGAAGCTTTCCTGTACGAAGCTTTGTACCCTCTATCATACCTTCTGTTGAGATAAGTCTTGAAGCAAGCTGTTCTCTTGACATTTCGAGTGAGAAAAAAGCCACCCTCTTTTTAACGCTTACGGCAACATGACGCATAATATTTAGTGCAAAACTGGTTTTACCCATACCAGGACGAGCCGCAAGAATTATAAGGTCCGAACGGTTAAGTCCTGTTATAACATTATCAAGCGTACCTATGCCCGTAGGAATAGCCCTCATTTCAGAGCTTTCTGGAGAATTCAGTATATCTATTCTATCAAGAACATCAAGAATAATGCTGTCTACTCTCTGCAGGCCCGTGCGACTGCTATTATCACCACGAATATCAAAAATGCTCTGTTCTGCAGAATCTATCAATGCAGAAACATTATCTCCATATTCAGAAGCATTATTTATGATTTCTCTTGCAGCTAAAATAAGCCTGCGTCTTTGATAGCTATTCTTAACAATTTCAGCATATTCAGTAATATTAGACCTTGACGGCAACATCTCTGAAATCTGATATAGATAGGATTTGAAAGAAGCGTCATCATAGTCTTTTTGCTGTTTGAGCTTTTCAAGAATTGTGATAACATCTATCGGCGTATTCATAACAAAAAGCTCTATCATTGCAGTATATATAGAACGATGTGTTGCAAGATAGAAACACTCTGCCTGTGGAAGTATCTGAATAACTTCCGCCATACATTCTCCGTCCATAATGATAGTTGCAAGAACAGCTTGTTCTGCCTCAGGACTATACGGAAGATTCATACCGTCAACCGAAGATGAAACGGAATCTATATCCGCCATTTATAAAGACCTCCCAAAATTAAAGCTCTGTTACAGACACCTTAAGCTTTGCGACAACTCCGCCGAAAAGCTTAATTTCGCAATTATAGACACCAAAAGCCTTAATATCGCAATCGAGTGAAATTTTTCTCTTGTCGATAGAGAAATTATACTGTTTTTTGATTTCAGCAGCAATTTCCTTGCTTGTTACAGAGCCGAAAAGTCTGCCACCCTGACCAGCCTTTGCTTTAAGCTCAAGAGTTACATCTCTGAGCTTATCAGCAATAGCCTGTGCCTCTTTTGTCTGCTGTTCAATTTTATACTGTTTTGATTGCTCTGCATTTTTGAACTCATTAAGAGCCTGTGCATCGGCAACTCTTGCTAAATTTCTTGGAAACAAAAAGTTTCTTGCGTAGCCGTCACTTACATTAACAAGCTCTCCCTTTTTTCCTGTACCCTTAACATCTTGTAAAAGCATTACTTTCATTACTAATCTAACTTCCTTCCTCATAACAAAAGGCTTAAAGCTATAAACCTTTAAATTTTTATTATAAATCACCAAATAGGTGAGCAAAACCCGCCCTTAAATTATAAGTATTATTGCTGCGGTTCGATAAATGCTGACTCCGCACCTGCAGATTCTGTTTGATTTTGAACCTGTTCACTATTGATAGAACTTACTATTTGAACAAGCTGTTCTCTTGCCTCTTCCATAGTTACACCCTTTAACTGAGTAGCCGCCATTGTCTGATGACCGCCACCACCCATCTTCTCCATAAGAACCTGAACATTTACATCTCCAAGAGAACGGGCGGAAATATTTATGCAGTTCTTTGTTGGAAACATTACAAATGACGCCTTGACATTTTCTATGCCAAGAAGTTCATCTGCCGCTTGTGCCGCAGCTATTCTGATATCAGAGGTTTCCTCATCTGCACAAGCTATTGCATAGAAATTGAATATTTCAGCCTCACTAACAAGCTTATATTTAGTCTTATATGTACTGATTGAGTTAGAGAACAATCTCTTAACCTCAACCGTATCTGCTCCTTTTCCTCTTAAGAATGCTGCCGCCTCGAAAGTTCTTACACCTGTACGCAAAACAAAATTTTTAGTATCAAGCATAATTCCTGCAAGAAGTGCCTCTGCCTCAAGCCTTGTAAGATTATCACTGCCTAAATATTGTATAAGCTCCGCAACCATTTCAGAAGCCGAAGAAGAATAAGGCTCATGATAGAAAATCATTGCGTTTTCTATATGATTAACCATCATTCTATGGTGGTCTATTACAATAACTCTCTTGCATTTCTTATAAACCTTTGCGAACTCAAGAAAGCTTGGCGAATGTGTATCAACAACAATGAGAAGTGTTCTTTCCGTTATCTCATTAAGTGCGGTATGTTCATCTATAAAAACATCGAGCAAGCCTGATTTTTCTATATTTGAAATAACTGAGCCTGCAAGACTTTGATTCTTGTTTATGGCGATGAATGCGTCCATATCCATACTCTTTTGTATGGTACTCCACAAACCAACAGCCGCTCCCACACTATCTAAATCCGAAAAGCGGTGTCCCATAATGATGACCTTATCGCTTTTTCTTATTTGTTCCTCAAGTGCCGCAGAAATAACTCTTGTTCTTACTTTATCTCTTTTTTCAACACCCTTAGAAGTGCCACCAAAGAACTCGTATCCCTCGCCGTTGTTGACTGCGGCTTGGTCGCCACCTCGTCCGTGTGCCATCTCAAGAGCCTGTCTTGCACGAAGCTCACATTCTCTGAGAGTTTTTCCGCAATGACCTATACCAATAGATATTGTCGCACCAGAAACATCATTTATTCTAATATTTCTTATGGTTTCAAGGATTTTAAACTTCTGCTCAATAAGCGTCTGAATATTTCTTTCCTCTATAACGACAAGGTACATATCATTCTTTTCAAGCTTTTTATAAAAGCCTTTCATACCTGTAGCCCATTCCTGAAGCTTACTTTCTATAAATATAGAAATCTGGTCGCAGACATTTTCGTCACTTGCTCTCTCTATTTCGCTCTTATTATCGAAATCAATAAGAGCTACAACAGGCCTTGAAAGTAAATATTCATCAGAATTCGCTTTATATAAGCTATTATCAACAAAATATATTATTCCGCCGTTTTCAGCAAGAACTCCAAAAGCAACATACCATTTATCGTTATAGCTAACATCTATGCCATTGTGATTAAAATAATCCCTTATATCTTTAGACTCTATAAATTGTGCCGCAGTTTCTCCGATTTTATCCTCATTATTGCACATCTTTTGAGTGAAATTTTTATTGCACATCATAATAACGCCAAAATCATCAACTACAATGGCAGCAACATTTATCAGGTCGAGTGATGACTGATTCATAATCGAAAAAGCACCTGAGGCACTCTTTATAATGCGGCTGACATAATTGCCAAATTTATAGGTGCTAAGAAATACTGTTGCCGCAGATGCTATTGCCGCAAGAAGCTCAATTATAAAAATAGTTGTATTATAATAGTAAGAAACACTTGCCATAACAAACATTACAATCGAAAATATTATAAAGACAGGTGTTGTCACCCATATTTTTTTATTCAAGACAGCCACCCCCAATCATCTAAAAATACGCACGATTAAATCTCCATAATTACAGGAAGAATCATCGGACTTCTTCTGGTTTTATCATATAAAAGCTTGGAAAGCTCGTCTTTTATCTTTGTTTTCATAACACCCCATTCACGGATATTTTCATTATAGCAATCATCAAGAATATCCTCAACTCTTGCCTTGATGTTATCCATAAGTGGTTCAGCTTCTCTTACATATACAAAGCCTCTTGAAACTATATCAGGACCAGAAACAACATGACCGTCCTCAGAATCTATTGTTACTACAATTACAATTAAGCCGTCCTGTCCGAGATGTTTTCTATCACGAAGAACGATACTTCCTACATCACCGACGCCAAGACCATCAACAAGTACCTGACCAGCGGGAACATCAGGAAGTTGTTTCATATAATCTCTGTTAAGTTCGATTACATTTCCGATATTTCCGATAAAGACATTTTCCTTTGGAATACCCATCTGATAAGCCAATTCTGCGTGTTTTTGCAAGTGCTTTTGCTCACCATGAACTGGAATAAAATATTTAGGCTTTGTAAGTCCCTGAATAATTTTAAGTTCCTCTTGGCAAGCGTGTCCTGAAACATGAACTTCATACATAGATTCATAAACAACATGACAGCCATGTTTAATAAGTTCATTAACGACTGCTCCAACAGTTTTTTCATTACCAGGAATAGGATTAGCTGAAATGATTATAAAGTCACCTGGACCTACTGCAACCTTTCTGTGGTCTGAATAAGCCATTCTTGAAAGTGCAGACATAGGCTCGCCCTGACTTCCAGTAGTAATGAGAACTATCTGCTCCTTTGGATATTTATTTAGCATATCAATATCAATGACAACACCATCAGGAATATCAACATAGCCCAGCTCTGTGGCAATAGTCATATAGTTAATCATACTTCTGCCTGAGAAAGCAACTTTTCTGCCATGTCTGGCGGCACACTTAATAATTTGCTCAACACGACCAATATTTGATGCAAAGGTTGCAATTATAATTCTTTCCTTTTCGGCCTCTCTAAAGAACATTTCAAAGGAATTTACAACCTTTTGCTCTGTTACAGTGTATCCGGGACGCTCTGCATTGGTAGAATCCGCCATAAGTGCAAGCACACCCTCATTGCCAAGCTCTCCGAATCTTGCAAGGTCTATCATATCACCTGTTATAGGTGTACAGTCGATTTTGAAGTCGCCTGTATGGATAATTGTTCCACCAGGGGTATGAATTGCAAGACCTACCGCATCAGGAATGGAATGGTTTACATGAATAAATTCTATTGTCATACAACCAAGCTTTATTCTCTGACCAGGCTTTATTACATTCATCTTTGCCTTTGACTGAAGATTATGCTCCTTGAGCTTACTGCCAACAAGTCCAAGTGTAAGACTTGTGCCATACATTGGAATATTAAGCTTTCTTAATAAGTAAGGCAAAGCTCCGATATGGTCTTCGTGTCCATGTGTAAGAACTATACCCTTGATTTTATCTTTGTTTCTCTCTATATAGGTAAAATCAGGTAAAACTAAATCTACACCAAGCATTTCACCATCAGGGAATGCCATACCACAATCAAGCAGGAACATATCTCCATCACACTCGAAAAGTGTGATATTTTTGCCGATTTCGTTAAGTCCGCCAAGGAATGTAATCTTAACGCTTGGGAGCGGTGAATAACCTCTTTTTTGTGCCTTTCCCTGTGGGTTTCTCTTTTTAAAAGCCTTTTGCTTTTGGTCAGCCGACTGAAAACGACCCTTTTGAGTCTGAGCTGACTGTCTATCTTGATTATTAGGGCTAATTCTTCCGAAAAGCTTTGCAGACGAACCCTCTATCATAGCCGCCTTGCTCTGCTGTCTTCTCTCATAAGGAGAAAGTGAACCCTGTCTTTGGGGCATACCTCGACCAATCCCTCTACCCTTTCTTTGAGTACTACCTCCTTGAAAATCGCCGAGGGATTGTTTCTGCTTATTATATTCTGATGTCACTAAAAATAACCTCCATCTTTATATTTATTTTTCCGAACAAAATCAGTAACTTAATTCTACTCCGCAAATGCAATTCTGTCAAGTTTATAGAATTAACTAAAAGCTACTTATAACTATTAAAAGATACTTTATTCAACGGATAGCTTGCTAATTATAGCTTTATTATATATAATATATCTCGAAAGGATTGATTTATTTGAAGAAAATAGAAATCTTTACAGATGGTGCTTGCAGTGGAAACCCTGGACCAGGTGGTTTTGGTGCAATTCTTAGATATAATGAACATATTAAAGAGATTTCTGGCGGTGAGGCTGAAACCACAAACAATCGTATGGAGCTTCGTGGTGTTATTGAGGCACTCAAGGCTCTTAAAGAGCCTTGTGAAGTAACTGTTACAAGCGATTCAAAGTATGTATGTGATACTGTAACCAAAGGTTGGGCAAGGTCTTGGAAGGCTCATAACTGGATAAAAAGCGATAAGAAAAAAGCTTTAAATTCTGACCTTTGGGAAGAATTACTAAATCTTCTTGATAAACACAAAGTTAAATTTGTTTGGGTTAAAGGTCACGCAGGACACCCAGAAAATGAACGCTGTGACGAATTGGCTGTTGCAGAGGCGGCTAAGTTCAAGAAATAGTCCTAAATTAAAAGTTTCGCTTGAGCCTTAAATTATTAACTGATAAATCATATTAGCTAAATATACTATTTTTCAATTAAATAAAGATAGTTAGGCTACACTAAATATTTCCTACTAAAACGATAGAAATTATCAAAATAACTATTGCATTTCCTATTGAATAGGTGTATAATTTTCCATACAATGGCAAAGGATATTAAAAGTCATTGATTTATTATATATATATTTGAGGTGAAACCTATATGAAGAAAATATATGCGGACAACGCCGCAACAACTCATCTTTCTAAAGAGGCTCTTGATGCTATGATGCCTTATCTTACAGATTACTATGGCAATCCATCAAGCCTCTATTCACTCGGTGTAAAATCTCGTCAGGCTGTCGAGAATGCTCGTAATACTGTTGCAGAGTGCCTTAATGCCGACCCTAAAGAAATCTTCTTCCTTTCAGGTGGAAGTGAAGCTGATAACTGGGCTATCAAAGGTGCTGCTCATCTCGGAGCTAAAAAAGGTAAAAAACATATCATAACTTCTAAATTTGAGCATCACGCTGTTCTCCATACTCTCGATTCTCTTAAAAAAGAGGGTTTTGAAGTAACTTACCTTGATGTTCACGAAAATGGCATTGTTCGTCCAGAAGAACTTGAAAATGCCATTCGTGAAGATACTGCTCTTGTAACGATTATGTTTGCTAATAACGAAATCGGCACTATTCAGCCTGTAAAAGAAATTGGTGAAATATGCAAAAAGCACAAGGTTATTTTCCATACAGACGCTGTTCAAGCTGTTGGTGCTATTCCTGTTGATGTTAGGGAAATCGGCTGCGATTTGCTCTCTATGTCAGCACATAAGTTCCATGGTCCTAAGGGCGTTGGTGCAATCTTTATGCGTAAAGGTTTAAGGCTTCCTAACCTTATTGATGGTGGTGCTCAGGAAAGTGGCCGTCGTGCTGGCACTGAAAATATTGCTGGCATAGTTGGTATGAGTGTTGCTCTTAAACATTCTTGCGAAATTATGGCAGAAAGAAATGCAAGACTTGAGAAAATGCGTGACAGACTTATTGACGGACTTTTGAAAATCGACCGTTCAAGAATAAATGGTGACAGAACTCACAGACTTCCTGGAAATGTCAATATGTGTTTCCATGGGCTTGAGGGCGAATCTCTCCTCCTCTCTCTTGACCTAAAGGGCATTTCAGCCTCATCTGGTTCAGCCTGCACATCAGGCTCTCTTGACCCAAGCCATGTTCTTTTAGCAATCGGACTTCCTCATGAAGTCGCTCATGGTTCATTAAGACTTAGCTTCAGCGATGAAAATACTGAAGAAGATATAGATTATCTCTTAGAGGTTATCCCACCAATAGTAACAAGGCTTCGTTCTATGTCACCATTATGGGAAAAGATAATCAAAAATTCATAATTTATTATTTAAGATTTATATATAGAAAGGTTGAATATAAATGGCATACAGTGAAAAGGTTATGGACCACTTTGCAAACCCAAGAAATGTCGGTGAACTTCCTGACGCAAACGGAATTGGTGAAGTCGGAAACTCACGCTGTGGAGATATAATGAAGATGTATATTAAGGTTGAAAACAACATTATTGTTGATGTCAGCTTTAAGACTTTTGGCTGTGGAGCAGCTATTGCAACAAGCTCTATGGCAACAGAGCTTATTAAGGGCAAATCAATAGATGATGCTCTCAAGCTTACAAATAAGGCTGTTATGGAAGCTCTTGATGGTTTACCTCCAGTTAAAGTTCACTGCTCAGTTCTTGCTGAACAGGCTATTAAAGCAGCTCTAAGTGATTATTACCGCAGACAGGGTATTGACCCAGAGCCAATCGTTGGTAAAATTGAGGAACACGATGAACATGGTGAGGATTCCTGTCATTAAGATTCAGTAAATATACAATTATAAAATGGCACAGTTCACTTCAAATAAGCGAACTGTGCCGTTTTTATATAATTATATAGCCTTAGTATCTGTAAGGTTAGCTGTAAAATTTATTTCAGGAATTTCTATTTTTTTAATTATTCCAGTTTTGCTATCAGCATAAATTGTAAAATCGCCTGATTTACTTGTGCCTGTAAATATTGCATTATTATCTTCTGATTTCTGATATATTGCACCATTTTCTTCAGAGGCTTTATCAAGAACATTAGTCATAGCCTGTGCAAAACAAGAACTTGGTAAATATGATTTCTCTGTTTCACAGATAAGTTCATTATATGATATTGCGTATGTACCGCCAAGATTTTTAAAAGACATACCCTTTAGGTTTTCGGGGCTTGATATAATAATCGAGGACACACCTTTTTCAGTATGCGAAATATTGCATTTAAGCTTTGTTTCGCCAAGCTCTACATCAGCATTACCCGAAAAGCCTGTAACAAGCTCAGGTATTTTCGGTACTTTTTCTGTGCAAGAACTTATTGAAAATATAAGTACTATTGCCACAACAACAGTAAATGTTATTTTAAATACTCTACGCAATAACATCACCCTCAGTTTCAGAAGCTAATATCCTCAATCATATCAGTAGGAAGCATTGTTGTTTCTGAAAGCCTTTTCGCTGTCCTATCCCCTGCCAACCCATGTGCATATACTCCGCAAACAGCAGCTCTGAACGGATTAATTCCCTGTGCAGCAAGCGAACCTATCATTCCTGCAAGCACATCACCACTTCCACCTCGTGCCATTCCTGCGTTTCCTGTTCTGTTTACAAGCAAAATATTGCCATCAGATATAAGTGTATTTGCACCTTTAAGAACCAAGATTACATTATGTTTTTGGGCAAAATTTAAAGCAATTTTAACTCTATTATGCTGAACCTCGGCAACTGTACAACCAAGAAGTCTTGCCATTTCTCCTGGGTGAGGTGTAAGTATAACAGGGGCTTTGGCTTTCTTTAATAAATGTATATGCGGAACAATTGAATTTATTCCATCTGCATCAAGAATAATTGGCTTTTTACAATTTGTAAGTATTTCACAGACTATCTTTTCGGTATCTTCATTATGCCCCATACCACAGCCAAGAACAACTGCATTAGATTTATTTGCAAGAGAAACAAGCTTATTACAGTCTTCAGCAGATGAAATGCCGTTTTTTTCTGCCAATGGGGTGAAAACAGCTTCTATAAGCTTTCCTGCAACTATTGGATAAATCGACTTAGGCAAAGCAATATTCACCAAGCCTGCACCACTTCTTTGTGCAGCTTTTCCGCACATAATAGCTGCTCCCGCCATACCATAGCTTCCTACAACAGCAAGCAAGGTTCCAAAAGTACCTTTATTTGATGATATTTTACGCTCAGGTAAGAGTTTTTCTCCGAGAAATTCATCTGTTGTCTGCATAATATATTCAGATAAATTTATCAGTTCATCTGAAATTCCAACACTTGCTACCTCTGTTTTTCCACAATAATCCATTGACGGATATAAAATATGTGCTGGCTTTAATGTTGTAAATGTAACAGTCAGATTTGCCTTGAAACATTCTCCTTTTACTGAACCGTCATCACAGCCTACACCACTTGGAATATCAACTGCCATTACAAAAGCTTTAGAAGTATTGACAAACTTTGCAATCTCTGCGGTATTCTCATCTAAAGCTCCACGAAATCCTATACCATAAACTGCATCAACAATATAGTCTGCATTTTTGATAAGTTCAAAAGCAGTTTCTTTATCTTCTGGAAAATTTACCATAGCTATATCAAGTTTGATAGCTTTTTCTGCATTAAGCTTGGAATCGGTTGTTCTTGGTTCTCCAAGCCTAATTATATCAACCTTGCAGTTATACTTTTTTAAAACTCTGCCTATAACATAGCCGTCACCGCCATTATTGCCTTTACCACAAATTATGACAACCTTCTTACTCTCTGCACCATATTTAATTAGTGCCTCTGCGGCGGCTGTACCGGCTTTTTCCATAAGCTTGATATAAGTTGCCCCATTATCAACAGCAGCTTGCTCTAAATCTCTCATCTGTTGTGCGGATAAAACTTTCATAAATCAACATCTCCTTACAAAAAAGCCGTCCAGATATTCGGACGGCTAAATTTATTATTTACCAAAAATCTTGACCTTAAGCTCTCTCTTAAGGAAAGGTTTCATAGTTTCGAGAGTTTTCTCATTTGGAGCAAAGTATAGCAGGCAATGCTTCTTTGAATAAATATCATGCAAAGCTGCATAATAAGTATTCTCACTCTCGGTATAGTCAGTGGCATGATATACACAATCCTTAAATTGCTTTTCGTCAAAATCAGCTGGCTTTTCACTTAGTTTTCCAAGCATATCAACGCTTTTGACATCAAATTTTAACATTCTCTTACGCTTTTTCATACCGATAATTTTATCGACAGTCATTTCGCCCTGAACTACGATATATTCATACTCAATACCTTTGTGTGACCAAAGATACCAACCGCCATAACAGCCAAAGCCGATAATAAGCAAAGCTACTGGAATCATCCAATCAAAAAATTGTGAAAGATATACTGTCAGAAGTATAAATATAAACGCAAAGACAAAATACAGTATAAGAAAAGTAAACTTAGCAGGATTTACTCTTTTCTTGACAATCTGTTCACTATAATTATCCATCATAAAAATCAACCTCTTTTTTAACGATTGTTGTCATTATAGCATAATTACCAGCCAATTTCAACCTAAAAAGAAACACTCAAAATTCAAATACTGAATTTTGAGCGTTCCTATATTAAGTCACAAATCTTTGCTAAGATACCTTATAGCAAAGCATTATTCAAAAACAATTAAGCGTTTTTATTTTTGATGTATTCATCAATAGCCTTAGCAGCACTCTTACCTGCACCCATAGCAAGAATAACCGTAGCCGCACCTGTAACTGCGTCACCACCAGCATAAACGCCCTCACGAGTTGTAAGACCATCTTCGCCATCTGTAATGATACAGCCATGCTTGTTTGTATCAAGACCAGGTGTTGTGCTTCTGATAAGTGGGTTAGGACTTGTACCGATAGACATAATCATTGTGTCTATATCAAGAGTAAGCTCGCTACCCTCTTTAACGACAGGACGACGACGACCGCTCTCATCAGGCTCACCAAGCTCCATCTCTACACACTTCATACCGCATACATTGCCGTTTTCATCACCGATAACTTCAACAGGGTTTGTAAGTGTCTTGAAAATGATGCCCTCTTCCTCAGCGTGCTCAACTTCTTCTTTTCTTGCAGGAAGTTCATTCATACTACGGCGATATACTATATAAACATTCTCTGCACCAAGTCTTTTTGCACTTCTTGCTGCGTCCATAGCAACATTACCGCCACCAACAACAGCAACATTCTTAGAATGCTTGATAGGTGTCTTGGAACCTTCCTTATAAGCTTTCATAAGGTTAATTCTTGTAAGGAATTCATTTGCAGAATAAACTCCATTAAGGCTCTCACCTGGAATATTCATAAAGCGTGGAAGTCCTGCACCACTTGCAATATAAACAGCCTCATTGCCCATCTCGAAAAGTTCATCAATAGTAAGAACCTTACCGATAACCATATTTGTTTCTATATCTACACCAATAGCCTTGAGATTATCAATTTCTTTTTGAACGATTTCCTTAGGAAGTCTGAACTGTGGAATACCGTAGCTAAGAACACCACCTGCTACATGGAGTGCTTCATAAACAGTAACCTTATAGCCAAGCTTTGCAAGGTCACCTGCAGCTGTAAGTCCACTTGGGCCTGCACCAATGATAGCAACCTTATGACCGTTCTGCTCTGGAACCTTTGGAGTAGCAGTAGCGTGTTCACGATGATAGTCAGCAACAAATCTTTCAAGACGGCCGATACCAACACTCTCACCCTTGATGCCTCTTACGCACTTACCTTCGCACTGGTTCTCCTGTGGGCAAACACGACCACAAACAGCTGGCAATGCACTTGAAGCGGAAAGAACCTCAAAAGCACCCTCCATATCTTCATTAGCAACTCTCTCAATAAATGCAGGAATATCAATAGCAACAGGGCAAGCACTTCTGCAAGGCTTCTTAGGGCAATTAAGACAACGCTTTGCCTCTTCTACTGCCATTTCATATGTATAGCCGAGAGCAACCTCTTCAAAGTTATTTCTTCTTACTTCTGGGTCCTGAACAGGCATAGGACATTTGTTAGGACTCATATTTCTCTTGACTGCCATATTATTTGACCTCCTTTTTGAATAAGTTGCATGAAGCCTCACGCTGGTGTGCCTCGAACTCTTTATACATCATGCCACGCTTCATAGCCTCATCAAAGTCTACAAGATGACCGTCAAAGTCTGGACCATCAACACAAGCAAACTTTGTTTCTCCACCAACAGTTAAACGGCAGCCACCACACATACCTGTTCCATCAACCATAATTGGGTTCATACTTACAACTGTTTTTATATCATATTTCTTAGTAAGCTGGCAAACGAATTTCATCATTATTAATGGACCAATAGCGATAACCTCATCATACTGGTTACCCTCTTTGATAAGCTCCTCAAGAGCGTTTGTTACAAGTCCCTTTGTGCCATAGCTTCCGTCATCTGTCATCATGCAAAGCTTATCGCTATTTTGCTTGAATTCGTCCTCAAGAATAACAAGGTCTTTATTACGGAAACCTACTATGCTGTGAACCTCACAGCCAAGATGATGAAGCTTCTTAGCAATAGGAAAAGCAATCGCACAGCCTACACCACCGCCTACGACAGCAACCTTTTTAAGTCCATCAGTATGGCTTGGTATTCCAAGAGGGCCTACGAAATCGTGGATATAATCTCCAGCCTCAAGAGTATCAAGCTCCATAGTAGACGCACCAACAATCTGATAAATAATTGTAATAGTGCCTGCTTCTCTATCATAATCAGCAATAGTAAGAGGAACACGCTCGCTGTCTTCCTTTGTACGGAAGATGATAAACTGACCAGGTTCAGCCTTTTTTGCGATAAGCGGAGCAGAAACGACCATTTTTGCAACAGTCGGATTTAAGTGCTGCTTTTCGACTATTTTAAACATTTTATTTCATCCTTTCAAATAATTAAAGTAACTTTTACATTATACAACAAAATAATCTGCTTGTCAAAAGAATGTTGAGAACCTATAATAAGTCACCGCATAGCAATGCGTACAAGGCGAAAATACCCTGTACGCATATAAAAATAAAATTTTCAGCTTAATATAGATTATTAGAAATCTATATCCTTATCATAATATACTGCAACAAGGAGCTTTTCCATTTCTTCCTGTGTAGGAATTCTTGGGTTAGAACCTGTGCAAGCATCTGCGATAGCATTTTTTGCTGTTTCTGAAAGCTTATCCATAAATTCTTTTTCATCAATAATGCTTTCATCAGCCTTAACACCACCAGGACCATAATTCTTGATAGCCTGTGGAATATTAAGCTGGTCATTCATTGAACGAAGTTCTGCGATAAGTGCATCGACAAGTTCTTCTGTTGTTTCACCCTTGAGGTCGATAAATCTTGCTATTTCTGCATAACGTTCAGCAGCTTCTTCATTCTTTGAGTTATATTTAATAACCTTAGGAAGATACATAGCGTTTGCACAACCATGAATGATATGACCACCTGAGAAAGCTGCACCTGTCTTATGAGCCATAGAGTGAACTATACCGAGAAGTGCATTAGAGAAAGCCATACCTGCAAGACATTGTGCGTTGTGCATAGTATCTCTTGCTATCATATCGCCATCATAAGACTTTTTGAGGTTATTATGAATAAGCTTAATTGCATGAAGTGCAAGAGGGTCTGTATAATCGCAATGCAAGGTTGAAACATAAGCCTCGATTGCGTGTGTCATAGCGTCCATACCTGTATGAGCTGTAAGCTTCTGAGGCATTGTTTCTGCAAGTGCAGGGTCAACAATCGCAACATCAGGTGTGATATTGAAATCAGCAAGCGGATACTTAATACCCTTTTCATAGTCTGTAATAACACTAAAAGCAGTAACCTCTGTTGCTGTGCCTGAAGTAGATGGAATAGCACAGAATTTAGCCTTTGTACGAAGTGTTGGGAAACTAAATGGTGTAATCAAATCCTCAAAGCTTGTGTCTGGATATTCATAAAATACCCACATAGCTTTTGCTGCATCAATAGGAGAACCGCCGCCCATTGCAACAATCCAATCAGGCTTAAATTCTGCCATAGCCTTTGCACCACGCATAACTGTATCAACACTTGGGTCTGGCTCAACATTTTCAAAAAGCTGAACCTCCATACCTGCTTCTTTAAGGTAATCAACTGCTTTATCAAGGAAACCGTTACGCTTCATAGAGCCACCACCGACAACAACGATAGCTCTCTTTCCTGTTAATGATTTAAGTTCTTCGAGAGAACCCTTTCCATGATATAAATCTCTTGGTAAAGTAAATCGTGCCATTGTAAGTATACCTCCATTATTTAAGTATTTATTATAAAATATTTTAAATTGCCAATAAGTTGTAATTAACTAATAAAAGTATATAACAAAGTTCAAACTTATTCAGCAATTCTTCTAATTGAAATTATAACGCATAATATACTTCAATGTCAATATTTTTCATAAAATTTCAATAAAAAATATTTCACCTTTTATTTCCAAATCTATAACACCTATGAGATTTCTATAATTAATCTTGTAAGAGAAAAATCTAATATATTTGCTAATAAAATAATATATTTAAAAAAACTGAAAGACTTGATCAGCCATACTCCTTATAGAAAGTTTTTCTATATCTAAGAGCCTTTACAAGCCAAAGTGATTGTAAATACAGCTATTTATCGAGCGTCTTAATAATAAATTTATAAACTAAACCCCAGCAATAGAACTTAAAAATAGCTCTGTTACTGGGGTTTCCATATGAAATATTAATTATTTATAAAATCATACATCTTTAGAATAACTTGCTGTTGATGCAAGAACCTGAACCATATCCTTAGATACTGTTAAAACTCCTCCACTACAAGTTATTTTCTTAATCTCGATATCGCTTAGATATATCTTAATTTCTCCGTCCTCTAAAGCGGTAACAAAAGGTATATGCCCTGCCATAATCGCAAGGTCACCCATTACACCTCGTACTGAAAGACGAACTGCATCTCCATCAAAAATATTTCCTGCAGGAGTCGTTATACGAAGATGATATTTTTTCATCACTCGCTCCCCTTCTTAGCTTTCTCAATAGCCTCATCTATTGTTCCGACAAAAAGGAATGCCGATTCTGGCAAATCATCATGCTTGCCGTCAATAATTTCTGCAAAGCCTCTGATTGTTTCTTTAAGTGGAACATATTTTCCGGGCAAGCCTGTAAACTGTTCTGCAACTGAGAATGACTGTGAAAGGAAACGCTGTACCTTTCTTGCTCTTGATACGGTCAGCTTATCTTCTTCGCTAAGCTCATCAATACCCATAATTGCGATAATATCCTGAAGCTCATTATATCTTTGAAGTATCTGCTGAACTGCTTTAGAAACTCTGTAATGCTCCTTGCCAACAACTTCAGGTGTAAGTATACGACTTGTTGACTCAAGCGGGTCAACTGCTGGGTAGATACCCTGAGAAGCAATATTTCTGCTCAAAACCGTAGTTGCATCAAGGTGTGCAAAGGTTGTTGCAGGTGCAGGGTCTGTAAGGTCATCGGCAGGAACATAAACAGCCTGAACTGATGTAATAGAGCCGTGGTTTGTAGAAGTAATTCTCTCTTGCAAAGCACCCATTTCTGTTGCAAGTGTTGGCTGATAACCAACAGCTGATGGCATTCTTCCCAAAAGTGCGGAAACCTCACTACCTGCTTGAGTAAATCTAAATATATTATCTATAAATAAAAGAACATCTTGTCCCTCTTTATCACGAAAATATTCTGCCATTGTCAAGCCTGAAAGTCCTACTCTCATTCTTGCTCCAGGTGGTTCGTTCATCTGACCATAAACAAGTGCTGTCTTATTTATAACTCCAGATTCTCTCATCTCGTTATAAAGGTCGTTACCTTCACGGGTTCTCTCGCCTACACCCGTAAAAACTGATATACCGCCATGCTCTTTTGCAATATTGTTGATAAGCTCCATAATGAGAACTGTCTTACCAACACCAGCACCACCAAACAAGCCTATCTTTCCACCCTTTGCGTATGGGCAGATAAGGTCAACAACCTTTATACCTGTTTCGAGAATTTCTGTTGTTGAGGATTGTTCCTCATAGCTTGGCGGGTCACGATGAATATCCCAATGCTCACAATCCTTAGGAGCTGGAAGTTCATCAATAGGTTCACCAAGAACATTAAATATTCTTCCGAGAGTTTCTTTTCCAACTGGAACATTTATCGCTCTGCCAGTATCAACAGCGTCCATACCTCTGACAAGTCCATCGGTACTGCTCATAGCTATACAACGAGCATCATTGTTTCCTATATGCTGAAAAACCTCAACAACTACCTTCTTATCTCCATTTTGAATATCAAGTGCATTAAGGATTTTAGGAAGCTTTCCCTCATCAAAGCGAACATCAACAACAGGTCCTATAACCTGTATTATTTTTCCGATATTTTTTTCATTTGCCAAGTAAATTTACCTCGCTCTCCGTATGTTGCATTATGCCTCTGCACCTGCAACAATTTCGGTAATTTCCTGAGTAATTGTGCTTTGTCTTGCACGATTGTATTCTATACTCAGCTTGTCCATCATGTCTTCTGCATTTTTCGTTGCACTATCCATAGCGTTTCTTCTCGCTGAAAGCTCACTTGTGAAGCTTTCTCTTGTAGACGCATAGACCATACCCGAAATATAGCTTGGAATAATTGAATTAAGAACCGTAATACTATCTGGTTCAAACATAATATATCCATCAGCTTTTTTATCTTCTGATTGCGGAATAGGCAAAAGCTGTGTTTTCTGTGGAACCTGAGCCAGCATTGAAACATACTTCGTAGAAATAAGCTCAACCTTATCAAATTCTCCATTTTTAAAGCGTTCTGTAATATCTCTGCCAAGCTCTGCACAATCTGAAAGAGTAAGCTTTTCTGTGCTGATATACTTATCCGAAAGGATTTCATATTTATGAGCAATCATATGCTCAACAGTACGCTTTCCTATCGGCAAGATACAGACAGATTTTCCTTCAGCTACTGCATCAGTCTTTTTATAGATATTGCCATTATAACCACCTGCAAGTCCCCTATCACCTGCTATTACAATAAGACAGGTTTTTTTGACCTCACGAGGTTTGATAAATTCTGAGTTTTTTGTTTCATTAGAGATGAGGTTAGAAACTGTTGCCATAAGTGCATCAAGATAGCAGCGGCTCTGTTCCATAGCTTCTGTTGCACTCTTCATCTTAGATGAGGCAACAAGCTGCATAGCCTTAGTAAGATGCATAGTTGAATCTATGCTTTTTATACGGGTTTTTATTGCTTTAATATTAGCACCCAAAGCTTTTCAACCTCCTTAGCTATGCAAGCCGACAAATCTTTCAGTAAAGCTTCTGACAGCCTCATCAAGCTCTTTTTGGTCGCTTTCCTCATAATATCCATCAGCAAAGCGTTTCATAAGCTTTCTATGCTCTAAGGTCATATGAGAATAAAGCTCTTTTTCATATTCCCTGATATTTTCAAGCTCTATGTCTTTCATAAGGTTATGAACAGCCGCATATATAATCGCTACCTGACAGCCAACAGCAACAGGTGTGTTTTTATCCTGTTTCAGAATTTCAACAATTCTTTCGCCCTGTGCAAGTCTTGCCTTGGTATCTGCATCAAGGTCTGAACCAAACTGCGAGAAGTTCTGAAGTTCACGATACTGTGAATAAAGAAGCTTTAGTGTACCTGCGACCTTTTTCATAGCCTTAACCTGAGCATTACCTCCAACACGAGAAACAGATATACCAGGGTTTACTGCTGGCATAATGCCTGCGTGGAAAAGCTCACTCTCAAGGAAAATCTGTCCGTCAGTGATAGATATAACATTAGTTGGAATATATGCAGAAACATCTCCGGCCTGAGTTTCGATAATCGGAAGTGCAGTTATACTGCCTCCGCCATATTCATCAGAAACTCTTGCAGCCCTTTCAAGCAATCTTGAATGAAGATAGAAAACATCACCTGGATATGCCTCTCGACCTGGTGGTCTTCTGATAAGCAATGATAATGCACGATATGCAACAGCGTGTTTAGATAAATCATCATATACAATAAGAACATCTTTGCCCTGTGCCATAAAATATTCTGCAATAGCGCAGCCTGTATATGGTGAAATATACTGCAAAGGTGCTGTTTCTGACGCTGATGCAGATACGATTACTGTATAATCTAATGCTCCTGCTTTACGGAGTGTTTCTGTGATTTGTGCAACAGTAGAATTTTTCTGACCGATTGCAACATAAACACAAAGCACACCTGTTGATTTTTGATTTATGATTGCATCTACTGCAATAGAAGTTTTTCCTGTCTGTCTATCGCCGATGATAAGCTCACGCTGACCTCTGCCAATAGGAATCATACTATCAATAGCCTTAATACCTGTCTGGAGCGGAACTTTAACGCTTTTACGCATGATTATTCCAGGTGCTTCGGATTCTATCGGACGGGTTTCATTGCAGAAAATAGCTCCCTTACCGTCAATAGGTTCTCCCAAAGCATTAACAACTCTGCCAAGCATTGCTTCGCCAACAGGAACATTTACAACCTTGCGTGTTCGTCTGACAATATCTCCCTCTTTAATCTCTGAGGTATTAGAAAGAAGTGCAATAGAAACTGAATTTTCCTCAAGGTTCTGTGCAATTCCAAATTCTCCGCCCTCAAATTCAAGAAGTTCATTAGACATACAGTTCTCAAGTCCGTATGCCTTTGCGATGCCGTCACCGACCATAACAACAGTTCCAACTTCTGCTTGGTCTATTTTATCTTTATAATGCTTAATCTGCGATTTAATTATACCGCTGATTTCCTCAGGGTGTAGATTCATAGTCCACCTCTCCCGTTTTATAATGTTGCCTTTTGCAGATTAGAACGGATTGTGTCGATTTTATGCTTTATACTTCCATCAAGAAGCTTGCCATCTATTCTTACACTTATTCCGCCAATAAGCTTTGGCTCAACAGTGCAGTCAAGCTCGACATTTTTTCCGCTGTATACCTGCAATTTTTTGATAAGTGCGGACTTCTGCCCATCAGTAAGGGCAACCGCACTCTTTACATATGCGATAGTGATTTTATGCTCTTTATAGTATAGCTTTTCAAATGCCTTTATACATTCAGGAATCTGAGCAGCATATCCTCTCTCGGTAATAAGCTTCATAAAGGAACAAATATATTCCTCTGCCCTATTCTCAAATACTTCATCAATTACCTGTAATCTTTCGCTTAATGGAATATTCAAGGAGCAAAGAAGATGAATAAATTCTGGATTTTCTTCAAGAAGTTTATTTATCTCTCTGAGCTGTTCAAGATAGAGCTTATCTTTATTTTCCTCAAGAGCAAGCTCAAAAATCGCTCTGCCATATTCAATGGAAACATCGTACATATCAGTCACCTATATTCTCTATAAAGTCATTGATAAGCTCAGTATGGTCTTTTTCGTCAATCTCTCGACCAACAACATGTTCTGCAATATCAATGGATATTTCGGATATTTCGTTCTTAATTTCGTTAATAGCTTTCTTTCTCTCGCTGGCAATCTCTGCATTAGCCTTTTTGACAGCTAAATCAGCTTTATTATGAGCCTCTTGCAAAATTTCATTACTTGATTGCTCTGCCATTTCTCTTGCATTACGAAGAATATTTGTAGCCTCTTCTTTAGAATGAGAAAGCTTTTCTTCATATGCTTGCTTATTAGCCTGAGCCTGTTCGTTTGCCTCGTTTGCTTTATCATAGATATTATCAACTTTAGCCTGACGCTCTGCGAACATCTTTTTAACAGGCTTAAAGAGCAACTTTTTCAAAATAAGGAAAAGTATAAGCAAGTTAAGCAGTGAAATGATTATATGCCAGATGTTTATAGAAATAACATCAAGAGTTTGTATCAAATTTAATTCCCCCTTTTCGGGCTGTATTAATAATTAAGCAACAGCACCTTGAAGAACACCAACAAGGAAGCTTGGTGCTACAAAAATAAGGAGAATAGCTATAACAAGGGCATAAATACCTGTAGATTCTGCGATAGCACAACCCATAAGCATTGTAGATGTAACTGAACCCTTACACTCAGGCTGACGGCCAATAGCCTCACAAGCCTGTCCAACTGCATAACCTTCACCGATACCAGGTCCGATACCAGCAATCATTGCAATGCCCGCACCAAGTGCACAACAACCAAGAATAATACCAATAGCAAGTTCCATTTTAAATAATCCTCCTGATAATTTTAATATCAACAATAATTTTTTAAACTTTTCAATAATTTCTTGAAACTATATCAAGAAATTACGCTCTGTGTTTTTTCAATCGCCTTTTTTCGTAGGCTTCCTCTGGAAAACCGTTTGCTATATAAAGCATTGTCAACATTGAGAAGATAAATGCCTGTAAACAACCGCTGAATATATCAAAATATAAAGACAATACAGCAGGTATACCTATCTGCAAGAAAGGTATATCTCCTAATAATCCAGGCAGCCAGCCTAAAAGCAAAGATGTCAAGCCTTGCAAAGCGGCTGCAACCAATACTGATATAACTGAACCTGAAAGCACATTTCCAAAATGACGGAATGTCATAGAAACAGGCGTTGCAACCTCACTGATAATATTTATCGGTGTGAAAACTGCAATAGGCTCTGTATATCCTTTTAGGTAATTTCCAAGTCCACCCTTTAGCTTATAGTGTGTAATAAGAATAAATACTAATATCGCCCAACCGGCAACTATATTTATATCTGATGTAGGTGGATATAAGCCCAAAAGGCTTGATAAACTTGATAACGCCGACAAACCAAGAATTGCTGCAATAAATGGTGCAAAACCCATAAAGCGTTCACCCATATTGCTCCTGACAAGATTTTCTGCTTTTTCTACGATAAGTTCTGCTAAAAATTGTCTTTTTGAAACAGATTTAATATTCAATCTGCGTGTCAAAAACAGACATATCGCAAGAATAGTAAGTATAACTGCCCAAGAATTCACCTGTGATTCTGTTATCGGCAAATCCATTATCGGCATTGGAATAGTGAAATAAATTATTGCACCTGTTACAGTTATTCCCTCTGTCGCTGGTGAAAATAGAATTTTAAGAACAATACAAGCCGCCAGCGGAAGTATCATCATCGCAATAAGCAGAATATCAATTATTACCGCTTTTGCACTCTTTTTCATTTGCTATCACCTCCCTCTTTATCAGATGGTGTAGTAGCCTTTTCGGATTCTGAAGATGTTTCAGTATTTGCCTTTGGAGAATCCTTTATTTTCAAGCCTCGAATTGTCATAACAACTCTTGGAAAGAAAAACGGTATTACCACTGCAACAATGTTAAAGCAAGGTAAAGCTCCACCTATTACTGCAACAATAATTAGCATAAGAAACCTAAATGACTGTGACATTTTCATTCTATTCTCTGCAGTTTTAATTTCAGTATCAGTAAGAGATTTTTGTAGTGTTATTCCCATAAGGAAGAAATTAAGCACTGCAATGCCACCGCCAAGAATATTTCCTAAAATTACAGTATAATCAAATGCACCGCATATTAAGAATACAGCTTCCATTATTGCACTAAGAATTACAACACCAATCAACAGATATATCGACTCTTGCTTTATAGCTTTATCTATTTTCATAAAAGCCCTCCGTTAATCTCTGTCATATAATTGAGGCTATACAATATTCGCCATCTACCTTTTCTATCTTAGCTTTAACTATTTTTCCACACATATCCTTATCACCCTCAATTAAAACAGGTGTATAATTCTTAGTATAACCCTCGAACATACCATCTTTTGTGCGTGTTTCAATCAGAACCTCTTGAATAAGTCCAATCTGAGATTTCATAAAAGCTTGTCGTGTTTTCTCGGTTATATCAATCATTATATTAGCACGCTCTTTTTTGAGTTCATTAGGAATTTGGTTCGGAGCTTTATCCGCAACCGTTCCCTCTCTGCGTGAATATGGGAATATATGTGCCTTTGCAAAGGCTATTTTCTCTGCGAACTTGCAGGATTTCTCGAATTCCTCTTCGGTTTCTCCTGGAAAACCCGTCATAATATCTGTTGTAATAGACGAATTATCAAAGATTGACCTTATATTATCGACAATCTTTGCATACTCCTCCGTTGTATACTTTCTGTTCATACGCTTTAAGGTTTCATCACAACCACTTTGCAATGAAAGGTGGAATTGCGGACAGAATTTCGCTTGTTTATTAAGACGGTTAAGCACTTCTATACTCATCAGTTCAGGCTCTAAGGAGCCAAGTCTTACTCGCTCTATTCCGTCAACCTCGCACACAGCGTCAACGGCGTCACAAAGCTCTAAGCCTATATCAGTTCCATAGCACGAAAGATTTATTCCAACAAGAACTATTTCAGAATAGCCTGATTTTGCAAGAGAGGTGACTTCATTTTTTATATCGTCAAGTTCTCTTGAACGAACTCTGCCTCTTGCATATGGAATAATACAATATGAGCAAAAACGGTTACAGCCGTCCTCTATCTTTATAAATGCACGAGTTCTTTTCTGATATGACGGAACAGAAAGTTCCTCGTATTTATCATTCTTTTCATATTTATCTATCATTATAAGACGCATATGATTTTTCAGATATTGTTCTATCGCAGGGACTAAAGCTGCACGGCATTTATTTCCAAGGATAATATCAACCTCTGGATATTTATCACCAATATCAGGAAATGCCTGCGGAACACAACCTGTAAGAACAATAACAGCGTTTTCATTTTCTCGTCTTGCTCTGCGAACCATTTTTTGTGCCTTATGCTCGCTTACACTTGTAACAGCACAAGAATTAACAATAATAATATCTGCATTTTGGTTTTCTTCTGCAGTTTTAAATCCCGCAGCATTAAGGTTTCTCATCATAGCCTCAGACTCATATTGATTAACCTTGCAGCCGAGAGTAATAATCTTAGCTAACATTAAAAGATTCACCTTTTTAATTATTTAAATATCTTATAATATAGTATCATATTATAAAAATTTACTCAACACATTTTATAAAATTAACAGTTTAATAATAATTTATGTGTAATATCAAATATTTAAAATTACCTTATACATAAAAAAACTCCGTATCGCAACTACGATACGGAGAAGTATCTTTGTTTTAAGCGTTTTTATAGATATATGGCTCAATATCAACTAAAAATGACTGAGGAACATCTTCGGAATCAATCTTTAGTGCAATTGGCTTAGTAATATCAAGACTGATTATACCAATTATAGAGTGAGCATCTATAACATATTTATCTGACACAAGGTTAATTGGCAAGGACTTATACTTAGATGTCATATCCACAAAGTTTTTTACATCTTCAAGATTTGGCAAAAAAATATCTGTACAATACATTTTAATTACCCCCAAATAAAAATTTATAATACAGCAATATGCCGAAAAAATTTATTTGCAGAAATTCGCTCTGCTCATATTATAATAGCAGTATTTTTTGATTCGGTCAACCTTAATTCTGAAATTTGTCTACATTTTTTTCATACAATCTCTTTGAATTGATGATTAAAAACGATTATATTTTTAAATATAGTTAAAGAATTTCAGGATTCAGCCGATTCAACAATTTCGGAAAGCTTAGCCCATTTATCCATATATTGCTCAAGCTCATCATTCTTTGCTTGAAGCTCTTCTGAAAGCTTTGTTGCAAGCTCATAATCACTCGCTGTTTCAGGTGCTTGAAGCTGTTCCTCAAGTTCAGAAATACTCTCCTCTATTTCTGTAATTTTTGCCTCAAGCCTATTTAAATCAGCTTTTGCCTTGCGTCTTTGAGCATCTCGCTCTTTTTTATTTTTATAATCAAGCTTATTTTCACTTTCTTGTTTTTGCTTTGGCTTTTGAATAACTTCGTCTTTATGAGTTTTCTCCATAAACTCGTCATAACTACCACGAAATTCCTCTACGCCTCTATCTGTCAGATAGTAAATCCTATCTGCAAGTGAATTTATCAAATATCTATCGTGAGAAACCGCAAGAAGTGTACCCTCGTAATTCATAAGGGCAGTCTGCAAAGCTTCGCAAGAGCTTATATCAAGGTGGTTTGTAGGTTCATCAAGCAATAGAAAATTTGCACCAGAAAGCATAAGCTCTGTAAGAAGAACCCTTGCCCTCTCGCCACCGCTTAAATCAGAAACATACTTAAATACATCTTCACCCTTGAACATAAACCTTGCAAGAGTATTGCGTATTTCAGTATTGGTCATAGCTGGGTACTTGTCCGAAATCTCATCAAAGATAGTTTTATTGCTATCAATATTCTGCTGAATCTGGTCATAGTAGCCGATTTTAACACCTTCACCAAGCGTAATCCTACCACTCTGTGCCTCATAAAGTTTCATAAGCGTTTTAAGTAAAGAAGTTTTTCCACAACCATTAGGTCCAATCAGAAATACACGCTCTCCACGCTTTATATCCATATTGACATTCTCGAAAATAGTGTTGCCATCAAAACCAACTGCAAGGTTTTCAACCAAAAGAACATCATCACCACTTCTTTCATTCGCAGAGAGCGTGAAGTTAATTTCACCAGGAGCATTTTCTGGCTTTTCGAGATTTTTTTGAAGTCTGTCAATAACCTTTTGCTTGCTCTCAGCGGTTTTGATATTCTTTTCTCTATTCCAACGCTTTTGCTGTTCGATAATGCCCTCTAACCTATGAATTTCACGCATAGTATTATCATACTCACGCTGTTTTGTAAGCTCTCGCTCTTGTTTTTGTGGCAGATAAGTTGAATAGTTACCCTTATACATTGTCAGTCTTTTATGCTCAAGGTCGAAGGTTTTATTCGTAACCCTATCAAGAAAATATCTATCATGCGAAATTACTATATAAGAACTATTTGAATTGAGCAAATATTCTTCAAGCCATTCCACCGCTTGAACATCAAGATGGTTAGTAGGTTCATCGAGCAATAAAAGCTTTGCACCACATAAAAGCAATTTAGCAAGCTGAAGCTTTGCTCTTTGACCACCACTGAGTGAGCCAACTGGCAAACTCATACGGCTATCATCAAAACCAAGTCCAAGCAAAGCAGACCTTGCCCTACTTCGATATGTAAGACCGCCATCTCGGGTAAACTCATCGTGAAGCATTGCTTGTCTTTCAACAAGCTTATTTGTATCGCCAATTCCAGCACTGATTTGGGCATTAAGAGTATCAAGCTCCATCTCAATATCAGAAAGGTGTGAAAATACAGACACAACCTCATTATATGCTGAACGGTCGAGATTTCGGCAGACATGCTGCTCCATATAGCCGATAGTTGTACCCTTGCCAAGACTTATTGTGCCTTTATTGGGCTTATAATCTCCGACAAGAAGTTTAAAAAGGGTTGTCTTTCCGCTTCCGTTTACGCCGATAAGACCAATGCGGTCACCAGGTTGAATCTCGAAAGACATATTCAAAAAGAGGTCATCTTCGCCAAAACCCATATCAAGCGAATTAACCGAAAGCAAAGCCATTTTTATCCACTCCTACAAATACTTTCTAAAGGGACAAAACCCTTAACGAAAAAAGACTTCCCGAAGGAAGCCTTTTTCTATCGTTAGAGCATTAGACAGCTCTTGTAACCTTTCCCGAACGCAGACAACGGGTGCAGGCATTTATACGCTTAGGACTGCCATTAACAACTGCCTTAACCTTGACAATATTTGGCTTCCAAGCTCTGTTAGATCTTCTGTGTGAGTGAGAAACCTTAATACCAAAGGTAACTCCCTTTCCGCATACATCACACTTTGCCATTGTATGCACCTCCTTATGGTGTCAGCAGGACAAGCCGTGACAAATCGGCTCAATCCGCATAGAAAATCGAAAAATTAAATTATCCGGCAAGAGCCAAATTACTTAATCTCGACTTCTGCTCCAACCTCTGAAAGCTTAGTTTTGATAGCTTCAGCATCGTCCTTAGAAATAGCTTCCTTAAGTGTCTTAGGAGCTTCGTCAACGATAGCCTTTGCTTCCTTAAGACCAAGACCTGTGATTTCACGAACAACCTTGATAACCTTAATCTTCTCAGCGCCAGCAGCCTTAAGAACAACATCAAACTCTGTCTTCTCTTCTGCAGCAGCACCTGCCTCAGCAGCAGGACCTGCAACAACTGCAGCAGCTGCGGAAACACCGAACTCATCTTCAACAGCGTGTACAAGCTCTGAAAGCTCGAGAACTGTAAGACCCTTTAATTCTTCAACAATAGCAGTAACCTTTTCTGATGCCATGATATTTACCTCCGAAAAATGTAATTTTAAAATAAATTAAGCCTCTGCAGGAGCTTCAACAGCTTCAGCAGGTTCGCCGTCCTTATCAACAATAGCCTGGACAGCACGAGCAAACGATGCGATAGGAGCGTTGAACGCACCAAGAACATTTGCGAGCAATACTTCTCTTGAAGGAAGCTTAGCAAGGCTATTAATCTTATCGAGGCTGATAACCTCGCCATCGAGATAGCCTGATTTGATAGCGAACTTCTCGTGTGAATCAGCATACTTAGCAAGAATTCTTGCAGCAGCTACATAATCAGTTTCGCTTGTTGCGATAGCAGTTGTACCATTAAGTACATCATCAAGACCTGAAAGACCTGCATTATCAGCAGCGAACTTAATAAGTGTGTTCTTAATAACAGTATAATGTACGCCTGCCTCACGAAGTTCTTTACGAAGCTTTGTGTCGTCTGCAACAGAGATACCGTGATAATCAACGATAACACCTGCAACAGAGTTCTTGATTCTATCGGTAAGGTCAGCAACTACTTGCTTCTTTGCCTCCAAAACCTTCTGACTTGGCATAACATTTCACCTCCTTGAAAATTGGCACAAAAAAGTGCCTTACCCCTTTTTCCGGAGAAAGGCACAGAAATATCTTAAGTCTGGCTCTTTCCTCGGCAGGTGGGAAAACCCGTTATACAATACCTGCTGTCTTTGGAACAGCTTAATTATTATAACACAATTTCAAACCGTTGTCAAGAGTTAAATCAGATATATTTAGCTGTGTTAATTCTGACAGATGGTCCCATTGTTGTTGTAACGGCAATGCTCTTAACATACTGACCCTTTGCAGCAGCTGGCTTTGCCTTGATGATAGCCTCAAGAAGAGCATTGAAGTTCTCGGAAACCTTTTCAGCACCGAAAGAAACCTTACCGATTGGGCAGTGAATGATGTTTGTCTTATCAAGACGATATTCAATCTTACCTGCCTTAGCTTCCTTGATAGCCTTAGCGATGTCAGGAGTAACTGTGCCAGCCTTTGGGTTAGGCATAAGTCCACGAGGACCAAGAACCTTACCAAGACGACCAACAAGACCCATCATATCAGGAGTTGTGATAAGAACATCGAAGTCCATCCAGCCCTCGTTCTGAATCTTTGTTGTGAACTCTTCTGCACCGACATATTCAGCACCTGCTTCTTGTGCGAGAGCAACATTATCGCCCTTGCAGATAGCAAGTACTCGTACAGTCTTACCTGTACCGTTTGGAAGAACTATAGCACCTCTAACCTGCTGGTCAGCGTGACGGTTATCAACACCAAGTCTTACATGAACTTCAACAGTTTCATCAAACTTAGCCTTACCTGTCTGTACGCAGAGTGCGATAGCTTCGCTTGCTTCATAATTCTTTGACTTGTCGATAAGCTTGAGCGAATCGACATATTTTTTACCGTGTTTCATTGGTTTGTCCTCCCTGTAGAGTGGTAAAATCGGATTATTTCCTCCCACCCGGGTTTGATCAATCGACTACTTCTACGCCCATGCTGCGAGCTGTGCCCGCAATCATGCTCATAGCTGTCTCAACGCTTGCTGCGTTAAGGTCTGGCATCTTTTGCTCAGCAATCTTCTTGACCTGCTCACGGGTAATCTTTGCAACCTTTGTTTTGTTCGGAACGCCCGAACCGCTTTCGATTCCACAAGCCTTCTTAATAAGAACGGCAGCAGGTGGAGTCTTTGTTACGAATGTGAATGAACGGTCTGCGTAAACTGTAATAACAACAGGAATAATCATTCCTACATCATTCTTTGTACGCTCGTTAAATTCCTTCGTAAATGCCATAATGTTGACACCATGCTGTCCAAGTGCAGGACCAACAGGTGGTGCCGGGGTAGCCTTTCCTGCAGGTATCTGAAGCTTAATAAAGCCTGTTACCTTTTGAGCCATTTTCTTTGCACCTCCAAAATTCGTGGTATAAATGCGGAAAACGGATTTGCCGTTTCCTCCCACGAGGGCTTATGCCCTCAATAACAACAGAAGCGGTGGCTTAGACCGTTTCTGCTATTGGCTTAATCACTCGACCGGCTCAACCTGATGTAACTCAAGTTCTACCGGTGTTTCACGCCCGAACATATGAATGATAACTCGAACGCTGTTCTTTTCTTTGTTGAGCTCGTCTACTATACCGACTGAATCATCAAACGGCCCATCAATAATTCTTACAGAATCACCGACATTATAATCGACCTCAACATTTTTAATCTCAACTCCAAGGCGTTCTACTTCTTCATCAGTAAGCGGAACAGGCTTAGAGCTTGGACCTACGAAGCCAGTGCAGCCGCGGATATTGCGGACAATATACCAGCTATCGTCATTCATAATCATTTTGACAATAACATAGCCAGGAAAAACCTTGCGTTCAACCTCACGGCTTTTATTGTCCTTAATCTCTGTTACCTTTTCGGTGGGAACTCTGATTTCCTGGATAAGATGTCCAAGATTTCTGTTCTCTACGGTTGTTTCGAGATTAGAAGCTACTTTGTTTTCGTAACCCGAATAAGTATGGACAACATACCATCTTGCTTCGTTGTCAGCCATAGTTCCTCCTCCGATCGTACTCAGTTAGAAACATGCATAACCAAACCGAGCAGGGCATAAAGTCCACTGTCGAGTGCGAAGATAAACGCACCGATGATGACGATAGCCAAAAGGACTATACCCATATTCTTAAAGGTAGCCTTTGGAGTCGGCCATGCAATCTTCTTAATCTCGCTTTTTGTGTCACGGAAGAATTTTTTAATTCGCCGACCTGCTCTCACGAAGATATTCGGCTTTTTTTCTTTATCGGTTTTTTTAGCCATAATTTACCTCCGTAGCATGATCACTTTGTCTCTTTATGAAGAGTGTGCTTCTTGCAGAATCTGCAATACTTGTTCATCTCAAGTCTGTCGGGGTCATTCTTCTTGTTCTTCATTGTGTTGTAGTTTCTTTGTTTGCACTCCGTGCAGGCTAATGTAACTTTTACTCTCATGACGGCACCTCCCGGTATTTCGGAATAATTTAGCCTCCCTCTTGCAGGGAATCTTTGACCCTCTGCAATCAATAAAGCAGACAGATTACCGAATCTCGGTCTGCTTTTATTATTGCAAATATTACTTATGAAAAAGGCATTCGCAATAATAAAGGGCAAAAAAATAAGCCCCTTGTGAGGTAAAATAAATATACCACATTACTTATAATTTGTCAATGCCTTTTTTCGATTTTTTGAACATTTTATTTTTTACTGGGGGTTATATAGCCTAGGGAACTTTTTCCATATAAAGACACGCTTTTTCAGACTGCTTGGAGCATTTTTAGAAACCTCAAGCATTTCATCACAGCGTTTTATCTTCATAGCTGTTTTTATTGAAGACGGTTTCACGCCGTTTTTCAGGAGCGTATCAACGCAATTCATAATGACATCAGGAAGCTTTTCATATCTGAAAAGCTCACAAAGTTCCCTGTCATTGCCGAATCTTGCTTCAACAAGCTCTGCAATTTCTCGGATAGCGTCTACTCTCTCTAGAATATGTAGTTCCTTGTTGTCGTTGCTTTCTTTAATAGGTGCTTGATTTTCTGTATCCTTTTTAAGCTTAAATTCAGAAAAAGCTGTTTTCGGATTAGACAAAGCAATTTTATAAATATACTGCTCCGCATAACCTCTGCGACAATTTTCCGAAAATAAAATTCTGTTTGATTGTACAAAATCATTTCTGAGCATAATCGCAGGAATCTCAACTGAGATAATTGACCTTGCAATCGCTGTTGCCAAATCTTCACCCTTGATATTGTTCAAACCAACAGCCAGTGCCTTGGCTTCCTTATCAGAAAGCTTAGACGATGCGAATACAAAATCCGCCCCCTTTTTTTCTGCAAGCTCATAATAGCTTGGAATAAAATCACTATAAAGCGTTCTTGCGAAAACAAAGGATATATACTTTCCAGATGCCTTATAAATTCCAGTATTCAAGGCACTTCCAACAGTAGAATTGCCGTTTTGAAGCACAAAGCCGTTTAGCTTGTTGGCTTTAATAGCATTCAGTGCGTTTCTAATGGTAGAATCTGTCGAATTCATATCAATTATCAAATATTCAACATCAAGGCCAATGCAATTTTTGCTTACCGCTTTAATAATATTTGCAATATTTTCAGCAACATTTCTTGTTGGAATAATAACCGAAACTCTAACACTGCTCATAAAGTCAACACCCATTCCGCAATACCATATATATTCACAATATTCTCTATAAAATATTATAGCACTTTTTTGGACTTTTTGTTGTAGATTTTCAACAGCTTTTTAGATTGAATTTTATGTATATTTACCAAGTAAAAAACCTTGTATTTTTTAGTCACTTATGGTAATATAGACTTGCGACACAATTCAATAGCTCTAATTATAGGATTTTTCTATCTATAAGGATTTTCTTTATTCTTGCAAGAAGAATGTTTTTTACATTTGGTAAAAACACATTCTCCTTTCTTTAAGTCTTCTTGCAAGAGTAGAGTTTTAGAATTGTGTCGCAACAATCGGAGTTATGTGCTTTTCGGTGCGTGACTTCGGTTACGCACTTTTTTATTTTCTCGATTTATAAAATTTTTAGGAGGAGAATACCAATGAGAAAAAACACTTTAAAAAAGATTTTAGCGGCACTTCTTGCACTTGGAGCTATTTCAGCACTAACAGCTTGCAACAATTCATCAAGCTATACTCCATCTTATTCAGAATTTGAATGGCCAGATAGTGAAATTGCAAGTCTAATTCCTACACCTAAATCCAATATAGGAAAAATATATAGCGAATCTTCTGAACATCTTAGTATTGATGTAAGTAATACAACAAAAGAGCAGTTTAATGATTATATCGATGAATGCAAGAAAAAAGGATTTACTGTTGATTATAATAAAAGTGATGGCTTTTACTCTGCAAAAAATAAAGACGGATACAGCATTAGCCTTTTCTATAAAGATGGCGATATTATGGACATTACTTTAAACGAACCAAAGGAAGAAAGTTCCACAACATCAACCACAAGTAAAACCGAATCCTCCAAATCCGAGCAGTCTTCCTCAAGTAAGGTTGAAAGTACAACTTCAAAACCTAAAACAGAAAGTAAGGTAGAAAGCAAATCTGAAAGTTCTAAACCAAAGGAAGAAAGTTCAAAAAGCAAATCCGATAATATTATAGACCCTAAATTTAAAGAAGCAATGGACAGCTATGAAGAATTTATAGACGAATATGTTGACTTTATGAAGAAATACCATGCTAATCCAACTAATGCAACTTTAATTAATGAATATGCAGAATATACAAGTAAATACGCTGAAATGCTCAAAAAATTCAACGAGTGGGAAGACGAAGATTTAAACAGTGCCGAAACTGCTTATTACATTGATGTTCAAGCAAGAGTAAGCAAAAAGCTTGTTGCAGTTTCTTATGAAATTTCTTAAAACATAAATACAAAAACCGCTTACAGACAACAACTCTGTAAGCGGTTTTCATTTTGCTAAAAACTAAGTTGTAGAGGCGAACTGCGTTCGCCCGTTTGGGCAAAGAATGTTAAGGGCTTCGCCCTTAAAACCCACCAAAGGCTCTGCCTTTGGAATCCGCAAGCCTTTAAAAAGGCTTGACCTAAACTTTAAGTGTCTTAAATAAATATGCCAGCTAAGCGGTAGTTTAGTCCTCCGCGTGAACAAACCTCCCATATACACTACGAGCGAGGCAAAGCCGAGCGATTACGCGTCTCCGCCGCGGGTCGGCACCCGCATAACGCTTGTGTTTTTTTCCTTGAGGTATGTAGACTCAAGGTCTGCCAAATGCAACTTGACAGCAAGCGGATACTTCTCATAAGCAAGACTTATCGCAAAGCTTCCTCCCCTTGCCGAATCGTCAAAGCCACCCATATGCCAACGAATAGCCATAGCCTCGCTTGTTTTCAGACGCATAAAGCGTTCAATCAGAAATACTGACTTTTCGCCGTGTCCATAAGGAAATGCGTCCTCAACCGTATAATAAGGAACTTTCTCCCACTGACCTGTAACATCATTCTTGACATTTCTTGTCGAAACCTTATAGAACTGAGCCTTACACAAATCGTGGAGCAAAGCACAAATAGCGAAACTTTCCTCGCTATCCTTGCCCTCCTCAAAATATCTTTCACGAAGTGTCTTATAAACATTAAGGCTGTGAAGTAGAAGTCCACCCTCACAAGCACCATGATATTTTGTGCTTGCTGGTGCTGTAAAAAAATCTGTTTTCAAAAGCCAATCAAGAAATTCCTGTGAACCTTGACGCTTGACATACTCATTATAAATCTGCAAAAATTCTTCCTTGTTTGTCATAGATACCTCATTTCATATCGTCATTATAATGGGCTCTTTCGCCGCCGATAAATTTAGGACGGGTTCTTGCACTTGTAATATGTGCCTTGCCAATATTCTTAACTGAAATCACAAGCGGTACAGCAACTTCTTTAAGGTGCATACCGATAAGAACTCCGCCGATGTCGATTCCTGCATCAGCCTTAATATGCTCAACTGCAACAGGATTTTCAAGTATATTATAGGTAATCGTAGCGAACGAACCGCCCGCCTTTGGTTGAGGTACAACATTAACCTCTGGCTCACGAAGCTTTTCGGCGGCTTCACGCTCTGTTATGATTGCTCTGTTTAAATGCTCACAGCATTGAGCCGCAAGGAAAATCCCCCTTGATTTAAGTTCGGGATAAATTCCGTCAAAAATTGCTTGTGCAATTTCCATACTTGATGCCTTGCCGTAATTTTCACCCTTAACTGTACTTGATGAACAACCAACAACAAAAATACTTCCCTTGCCGATTTTTGCCTGCTCAATAATTTCAAGTACTGCTGTTTTTGCTTGCTGTGTAAGCTCTTCAAACATAAAATCACTCCCAATAAAACTCTCAAATAGAGCATAAGGCATTCTGCCATATCAGCAGAACGCCTATGTTCCAATAGTTATACTATTTTACTTAATCAACTGAATTATTCCTCAGTTGCTTCTTCTGACTTTTGGTCCTCAAGAAGCTCTCTGATAGAAAGGCTGATACGCTTCTTATCGAAGTCAATCTTAGTAATCTTAACAGTTACCTTATCGCCAATCTTAAGAACATCTTGTGGCTTTTCGATTCTCTCAGTAGAGATTTGTGAAATATGGATAAGACCATCAATGCCAGGAAGAATATTAGCGAAAGCACCGAAGTCTGTCATACCTACGATAGTAGCCTCTGTTACAGTTCCTTCTGGATAATCACGCTTAAGGATTTCCCAAGGGTTATCCTCTGTATTCTTGTAGCCAAGCGAAATCTTGCCCTTTTCGCGGTCAAGGTCCTTGATGTAAACTTCGACAGTATCGCCAACCTTTACAACCTCTGATGGGTGCTTAATGCGTCCCCATGAAAGTTCAGAAATATGAATCATACCGTCAATTCCACCGATGTCAACAAATGCACCGTAAGAAGTGAGGGACTTAACTGTGCCTGTGTACTTCTTGCCGATTTCTGCTGTTTCCCAGAATTTATCAGCAAGCTTCTGACGCTCTTCCTTGAGGATAGCACGGATTGAGCCAACAGCTCTTCTTCTGCCCTTATTTACTTCAATAATCTTGAAAGAAACTTCCTTCTTGAGGAGATTCTCAAGTGGCTCGCCTCTTGTAGCAGTTGCCTGTGATGCAGGAATGAATACACGAACACCATTAGCTACTGCAATGACGCCGCCCTTCACAACATCAGTTACAAAGCCAGTTACAGGTGTATCTTCTTCATTAGCCTTAATGATTTCGTCCCAGCCCTTGATAGCGTCAAGACGCTTCTTAGAGAGCATGATTGTACCCTCTTGGTCATTTGTACGCATAATCAAAAGGTCAAGCTCATCGCCAATCTTAACAAGATCTTCAGCCTTAGCATTAGGGTCGTTAGAAAGCTCTGCAAGAGGAATAAAGCCTGCCTGCTTTCTGCCGACATCAACATAGACTTCGTTAGGAGCTATGCCAACTACAACGCCATGCACCTTCTCATCTGTATTAAAATTTTTGAGAGATTCCTCAAGAAGCTCTGCAAAGTTTTCTGCTGTGTTTTCTGTTTTTTCAATGTTCTCTGTCATGGTATTAAATACCTCCTTAATAATCCTTGCAGGAGTAGAAGCCCCTGCAGTTATGCCAATTATATCAGCATCAATCAGAGCAATGTCATCAAGCTCGGCAGCACTCTCAATAAGATAAGTTCTCTCACATTTGCTTTTACACACCGAGAAAAGCTTTGCCGTATTAGAGCTTTGCCTTCCGCCTATGACAACCATAATATCGGAGATAGAGGCAAGTTCTTCTGCCTCTGATTGCCTAATTGATGTGGCACTACATATTGTATCAAATATTTTAGCATTTGTATATACTTTTTTGAGAAGTTTTAAACAATTTTTCCATTCTTTTACATCATAAGTAGTTTGGGCGACAACACATATAGAAATATTTTCAATATTTTCGAGTTTTTTTAGTAATTTTCCCAAATCTTCGTAATTTTTGAAGATATAATGCTCGCCCTCGCAGTGACCTACGATACCCTGAACCTCAGGATGATTTTCATCTCCTGCAATAAGTATAACCTTGCCTTCACGAGAATTGTCTTTTACGATTTGATGAATCTTTGAAACGAATGGACAGGTAGCATTTTCGTATGAAATTCCTTTCTGTTCGATTTCATCAATCACACTCTGAGGAACTCCATGAGAGCGTATAACGAGTGTTCTGTCCATACTGCTCAAATCGTTCGGAGTATCAGCGATTTCAACGCCTCTTTCTGCAAGCTCCGCAACCATATGCGGATTATGGATAATAGGACCGAGTGTAGTAACCTTCTTGCCCTCTTCGAGCAGATTATTTACTATTGTAACGGCTCTGTTCACTCCGAAACAAAATCCCGCTGACTTTGCTAAAATTATTTTCATGCTTCACCTCCAAGAGAGTTTCTATTGTTTTAGAAAGCCTTTCCGAAAGAAATCGACATTTCTTTGCACAAGTACCGTTTTCTTTTTCGACCTGTATAGTATCGCCTATTCTTACTGTTATTTTTTTAAACGGACGAATTTTTCCTTCAAAGTATATTGAAACTGGAATTATTGGTACTCCAGCTCTCATGGCAAGCAGTGACGCACCAGCTTTAATCTTAAAACTGGTTTCATCATTGACAATTTTGCCCTGAGGAAAAATTCCCACTATACAACCATCATCAAGTAGCTTCTCCGCTTTCAGAACTGCTGATTTATCAGCACTGCCTCTTGCAACAGGAAAAGTTCCTACACTTTTCAAAAGCCATGCAAAAAGCTTTCCATGGTCATCAAAAAGCTCTGATTTAGCCATATAATAAATCTTCCGTTTCATAACGCAGGAAATAATTATAGGGTCAAGCAAGGAACGGTGGTTTGCACATAAAATTGCACTCCCCTGAAAATTTTGCTCTCCTATTATTTTAACTCGAAACAGAAAAAAAAACAAGACCCTACACAATACTTTTAAAAAATGGTACATTAGTACAACTGTCCTTTCGGAAAATATCTCCAAAATAGACTGTTACTTTCTTGAATTAAGCTCCTCTGCACGCATTTCCTTGATTCTATCCATTACGACATTACTTGCATATCTGTATTCTTGGCGGTCGCCGTTTTTAATTCCAAGCTCCTCTACGGAAATAGGCTTTCCCCACGAAATAGTTACACGCTGAAAAACTTTGATTTTCTTATTTTTTGGGGTAATACATACAGGAATTATCGGAACATTCATCTGATGTGCAACAATAGCCGCTCCCGAACGAGGCCTTAAAAGCTCGCCTGTCTTAGAACGAGAACCCTCGATAAAAATTCCGAGAAGCTTTCCCTCTGAAATAAGTTTTTCGCCCTCATTGATAGCCTTACCGTCACCTGCTCCTCTTTCGACTGGAAAAGCACCAAGTGTTCTTATCAGCTTTGCAAGAAATTTATTATGAAAAAGTTCAGCTTTAGCCATATAGAATATTTGACGCTTTTGAGTTAGTGCAAGAAGTACAGGGTCATAGTTTGAAAGGTGGTTTGATGCAACAACAAATGCACCATCGTTAGGAACATTGTGCTTTCCCTTAACTTTATAGAAAAATAACAGTTTAAATATTGGGATTACAACAATTCTTCCAACTACATAAAGTGGATTTCGCTTCATCAGACTCTCTCCTCTACAAGCTTAACCAAGGCATCTATGGATTCTTCAAGAGTCATATCTGAGGTATCGAGAATTATGGCATTTTCTGCAGGCTTTAAAGGAGCAATCTCACGATGAGAATCGTTATAATCTCTTGTTATTATGTCCTTTAGAACCTCGTCATAATCACATTTTATTCCTTTTTCTTCAAGCTGCTTAACTCTGCGTTTTGCACGAATTTCTGGTGAGGCTGTAAGAAAAATCTTGACGCTTGCATTAGGCAAAACAACTGTGCCAATATCTCTGCCGTCCATAAGTACATTATCAGTCTTTGCGAAATCTCTCTGCGTATCAAGCAAATATGCTCTTACTGCAGGAATTGCCGAAACCTTAGATGCCATCATTGATGCCTGTTCTGTACGAATTTTTTCTGAAACATCTTCATCACCAAGCAAAACATGCTGTTCACCATTAAAGAAAACTATGTTAATATCAAGACTTTTCAAAAGTTTCTCGACTTCTGCTTCGTTTTGAATATTGGTATTACTTCTTGCAGCTGCAAGACCAATAGTTCTATACAAAGCACCTGTATCAACATAAATGTAGTTAAGTCTTTCGGCAGCGGCTCTTGCGATTGAACTTTTTCCTGCACCGGCAGGTCCGTCTATTGCTATTGAAATCATTTTTAAACTTCCTTTCAAAATATTATTTTATATTGTCAGTCTTGAAACTGTAAAAAACACTATAAAATTTATCTAAATTTTTCAAGTCTATATAATTGTTCATCATCAATTTCATTAACACCATTTTTATAATCATAGCCAAACTTTTTGTAAAATTTTACCGCCGTAATCGATGCGGGTATTTCAATTCTCTTTGCTCTAAAAAAATAATCATCTTGTTCAAGTGTTTCCATAATTTTTCGTCCAATTCCTTGTCCTTGATATTCAGGTAACACAAAGATTGTGAACAAACTGCTTTCATCTTCTTTGCCCCAATAAGAACCAATCGCACCACAGCCAATTATTTTCTCATCTTCACAAACTACATACAGATTTGTCCAATTTGAACGCTCAATTAGTTTATCGGCAGTTAAAAAACTAATGTCATTTTCTATGTACTCACTTGAATAATCTTTTGAATTTGTTGTTCTTAGTGTTTTAGCAATAACTTCTGCCAATTCTACACTATCTTCATTTTTAAATTTTCTGATAATCATCTAAAACACCTATCCAAGTCTATATTTGTTAAATTGATATGATTTCTTTCTAATATTAAAGCTTACTTTCTATTAAGTCCTCAAATTCAGACAGCCATTTAGGACGATAACCATTTGTATATCTAAAAATATTGAACTTTTTCCTGCACCGGCAGATCCGTCTATTGCTATTGAAATCATTTTAAAATACAATTTTATCTCATAATATTATCATTCTTAACAAATGGAATAGGTTCGGAGCTTTTCATCTGAAAAAATCCTATATCATCAGCAATAATATCATACAGATTATCCTCACAGTATGCAAGCAAATCTAAGTTTACCATTTCATCATCGTTCATTTCGTCCAAGACATATGTAGCATACTGACCACAGCGTTTAAAATGCTTTAGTATCAATGTAATTTTTCTTTTTTCGTCATCGGAATATATATCTTGCTTACAAAGCGTTTCAGATATAAAATCGCAAAAATACTCGAAATCTTTGTCCCAGTTCATATTGCCATTGTTTTGTGCTTCATAACGAAGCTTCTCAAGCTCTCTCAGTAATTCTCCCTGTAAAACATTGGCTTGTCCTATCTCAGGAACATAATTTTTCCAAATATAATTACATTCATCAAAATATTTTTGAGTATAGTTTTCTTTCATTAGCTGTTTAAGAATTATATTTTCATTCTCATCAAAATCATTGAACATAAAATCCACCTTTCCAGTATTAAAGCTGACTTTCTATTAAGCCCTCAAATTCAGACAGCCATTTAGGACGATAACCATTTGTATATCTAAAAATATCGTTTTTTATTTCTGCAACCTTTACAAAACCATTTTCGTTATCATAGAATATAACCTCATCGCAATATGGAATAACTGCATTAAGAGATTGAAAGCGTATTGAATAACGCATATGAACATCTTCTTTTGGAATATCATGACCGCCCTTGCGAACCCTGTTTTCTATTCTGCAAAGGCTTTCGTCCTCAGTGCTTAATCTCACATAATACATTCTGACATAGTAACCTTTTTGACGAGCCTTTTTTATTGTACTTAGCGTCATATGACCTGAAAGAGTCGTTTCTTGAGTAAAGGATATATTCTTTTCAAGGCAGTCATTTATAATTTTTATAGCCTGTCTGCCTGCGGAAATATTATTATAATTGTGTTCCTTTGCAATATAATCAGCGTCAATTATTCGTCCGAGAATCATTCCTTGACCTTCAAGAACTCCACGCAGACTTGTTTTTCCTGTGCAATCTAAACTCGCTATAATTGTATAGGTGTTCATTTTCAGCACCTCTTTCAATTATTTTACATAGCAGCCGACTCCCCTGCAACAACTCCTGTTGCAAATGCTAATTGAAGATTGAATCCACCTGTGTATGCGTCTATATCAATAAGTTCTCCTGCAAAATATAAGCCTTTTACTAATTTTGATTCCATAGTTTTTGAGCTTATTTCTTTAACACTTACTCCGCCTGATGTGACGATTGCCTCGGCTATCGGTCTGAAAGCCTTAATCGTAATCGGAAAAGCCTTAATCAATTCCAAAAGTCTGTGTCGCTCTGCTCTTGTAATCTCATTGCATTTTTTATGTTCTGATATTCCAGAAAGTGAAATTATTACAGGTATCATTTTCTGTGGCAAGAGTTTGCCCAGTGAATTTATAAAGTCTTTATTCTTAAATTCGGAAAAATCACGAAGTATTCTTGCATCAAGCTGCTCCTCGGAGAGTGCTGGCTTTAAATCTATAATAATCTTATATCTTCCGCTCTCCATTTCTTTTATGTGCGATGAGGCACTCAGAACAATCGGTCCGGAAAGTCCGAAATGGGTAAACAAAAGTTCTCCAAAATCTGAATAAATCGTCTTTTCTGTTTTTGTATCTAAAAGGTCTATTTTTATATTTCTAAGTGAAAGTCCCATCATATCACAGCAGTAGCTTTCAATAGATTCAAGCGGTACAAGCGAGGGCTTTATCTTTGTTACAGTGTGTCCTGCCTGACGGGCAAGAACATAGCCATAGCCGTCACTTCCTGTCTTAGGATATGATGCACCGCCACATGCTAAAATCACGCTATCGGCAAAATATTCAACACCATTTGAATCCTTAACGCCTTTTATAGTGTTATTTTCTATTATAAGTGACTTTATATTTTTCTCATAGATTGAACAGCCTGCACTTTCCGCACAGCTTATCAAAGCATCTGCTATATCCTTAGCCTTATCCGAAACAGGAAAAACTCTGTTTCCACGCTCTGTTTTAAGTTCTACTCCAAGCATTTCAAAAAAGTTCATAGTATCTTCTGGTGAAAAGCGATTCAATGCACTATAAAGAAATTTAGGATTTGTCGGTGTATTATTCATAACAGTTTCGATACTGCAATTATTCGTAACATTACATCTGCCTTTGCCTGTTATGAGTACTTTTCGTGCTGGTCGGGGATTTTTCTCGAAAATTATAACCTCTGCCCCACTCCATGCCGAATGGATTGCCGACATAAGGCCTGCCGCTCCGCCTCCGACAACAATTACACTTTTATTTTTTGTCAAGAGCGTCATCCTCTCCGCTTTTTTTATAGACTTTATATTGCGACCAGATTTTCTCAAGCGTATTAAAGGTTTTTTCCGCCTCCTCACGCCTATTCAGAACAGTAGCTACAATAAGTGCGTTAATCATTCCAAGAGGTGCTACAAGAGAATCGACTACACTTGCCATACCACTTCTTGCAAGAAGCAAATAGTCAGCCGAATCCGCCAAAGGGCTTATAAGACTATCTGTGAGTGCTATTGCTTTAGCACCACGCTTTCTTGCTGTTTGAACAGCAAAAACAGCCGCCTTTGAATATCTCGGAAAGCTTATTCCAATCATAACATCATCTTTGCACATACGCATAAGCTTTTCGCTTATTTCTGTTTCGCTATATGTATTAATTACTGTAACATTTCCGAAAATCATTGAATAATAATATCCAAGGAAATTTGCCAATGCCTCGGAACTTCTTACTGCAAATATATATATCTTTCTTGCTTTTGATATAGCATCAACAGCATTATAAAAATCTTCTTTTGAGGTTTCTTCTATTGTTGAATTTATTCTGTCTATTTCTTCTTGTAGGATAAATTCAAGAATATCCTTTTTGCCGATACGCTTTGCTGCAACATCAATTCTCTGCACAGAAGTAAGCTTCTCACGAATCATCTCCTGCATAGCGTGTTGCAATTTTGGATATCCATCATATCCAAGCTCTGTGGCAAATCTGACAACTGTCGATTCACTTACTCCAACAGCATTTCCAAGCTTAGATGCTGTCATAAAGGCCGCCTCATCGCAGTGGTCACTTATATATGTAGCTATGAGTTTTTGTCCTTTAGAAAAACTCGGTAACTGCTTTTCAATTTTAGAAACAAGATTTTCCGCCATTTTTAAACCTCCGAACGCTATATCAGTTTATTGAGATAGCGTTATTTATACCTTTTTTGGCATACCTATAAATATTTTATTACTAATTCTTAATAAAATCAAGTAATATGAAGTAAAATCTGAGTTTTTTGAATAAGTAAGCAAAATATTAATGAATAAGCAAATAAAAAATGATGTACTCAAGTAGAGGTGTATTATATCATGAAAAATCAAGTCTACACAGATGACCACACAGTCGGGAGATATCGTTCTGTATTCTAGAAATCAGCTTGTGGTGTTTTTCGGCTCGAATTCGTGGAGCTATACCAAATTGGGACATATCAGCGGTCTGTCTGCCGATGAGTTGACAGTATTGTTGGACAAAAAGCAGACGGTTATAGAACTTCAGCTAAAGTCAAAGTAAGTCGCGAGAATAAAGGTGACTTACCTTGGGACAGAAAAGATTGCAGGCGGTTAAAGACACACATACAATACGGCTTAAATACTGCGATTTCATAAAAAGGAAGTTTGAAAATATGTTGGTTTAAAACCGCCTTATGATTTCTCTATATATGAATGCCGAAGAATGTTCCCAAGTTTGTACCTGCCCCCTTGCGTACATTAAGCCCAGCCTGGGCAGTGACTTTGACAGAATAATCTGTCTTTTTAACACTGCTTTGCTTTGTAGATGTATTCGGCTTTACCGTTGATGGTTTGGTAGATGTGTAGTCTTTAAAAATCCAGTTCATATCAACTTAACCCGAAACGCCCGGCACACTAGCACTTTCCGAATACTGCCAAATAGCACAATCATAACTCGGTGAAGACACGCCCCAGTTTGCAAGCCAGATGTCGTACTTATTTATCAGCTTGTCTTTATGCAAATAATTGCATAGCCAATTCGGGTTGCAATAGAGCATTGGACGATAGCCAGCAGACTTGATTCTATCGCAGAAGGCAATAACAATGCTTGTAAGAGTGTCTTTGCCAAGATGAGCTTTGCGAGATTAGTTGCTCCAAGCGTGAGTGTATATGCTTCCTGCCCTGTACGGTCAGCAAGAGCCGTAAGCATTGCTACAAGCGTGTCTACGCTGTACTTTGTGCTTGCTGATAGGTCAAGATTATTGCGATTAAAGTTATTGCCAAGAGTGACATTTGTAAGAGATGTACAACTGTTAAAAGCCTTACCACCTATATATTCAATCGTATTTGGTATCGTCAAATCAGTCATAACAGTACATCTCCCAAGAGCTGCATAACCAAGTATAGTAACACTATTTGGTATTACAATCTTTTTTAATGCAGCACACATATCAAAAGCAGAATCTCTTATATTAGTTATATTATTATTAAATATAATATTAACTAACTTGTTACATCCCATAAATGCTCCTCGTCTAATCTCAGTCCACCTATCAGGTATTACAAACTCCATAACCTCGCCTGTCAACACTCTCTCATACAAGTCAGATTGCTGTTTATACTTATCTGCCTCTCGCTCCGACTGCTTGATTTTGCAGTACATTGCAATGTCTGTTAAGTCCATATCAATCACCCTTTTTTATTTGCTTATAGATTTGATTTGCATAAACGCTTGCTCCAGCACAGAGAATACCTTGCGTAATTGCTGCAAAGATTGCAGTCCAAACATCTTGTGTTGATATTATTTGAGTAACTGACCTTCTATCCACTGTGCGATATTAACAGCCATATGCTGAATTGTATATGACACAATATCAAATTGTGAATTATTGATAAGTGACTTAGAAATCTTGCAAAGTGTTGCAGCAAGGAATCCTGTAAGAGAAATTGATTTAAAGCTTGCCGATGTACTTTCAAGCTCTGTAAACTCTGTTGCATAAGCCATTTTATTATCGCTTGTATCTGTATCAATGTACGGAATTGTAAGAGTACCGCCGACATTATACTTTGTTGCAAGTTCAAAAATAGGGCAAATTTCTTTCACCTTATCAATAATCTTATTTTCAATGCTTGTTGGTATAATCGCACCATTAGCACCGAAGGTGAGATTAGTGTCGGCACGAGTTTCAACAGCCTTCGGATTACGGATATAGGCTTCAAAAAGTCTTGTTTCGGTTTCTTCTGTACTGTTCTTTTTATTATCAGGTTCGTCAATTTCAGCTTCTCTTGTTTCTTTTACGGCTGAAATAGTCTTATTGAGCCTTGCAAGCTCTGCTTTGATTTCATTATAGCGATTAAGTTCGCTATCCTCAAATGCTCTGTTCTCTGTCTTTGCTTTATTGATAAGAGCGTCTGCCTCATCAAGTAGAGCATTTTTCTTTTCGATTAGTGCCTTCATAATAAATTACCTCTCTTTCAAAATTTCAAATTCTTTTTCATAGATTTCTAAACTGTTTGCTTTCGGAGATTCTTTTCCGATAAGCTTTATGTTTCCTGCAATTCCTCTTGTTTCAAAAACATTTGATTCTTCACCCCTTACTTCAACGGAAGTGCCAAAGTAAGCTGGTGTTTTGTCGAGAATTGAAACTTATTTCAAATCAATGTCTTCAAGCGTTCGTCTGTCAAGCTCGCCTTCTTTATCCCAGGATTCACCCTCAGAGATAAATCCAAATGACCACCCACGCAACTCCCCACGCTGAGCCTTTTCGATAACCTCTGTATCACTGATTATCGCCCTCGCATAAAGACCAATATTATCTTCATAGAGTTCAAGGTTACTTGTGGTATCGCCTATTATTTTGTCGTGATTAAAGCGAAGCTCTATTGGTGTTCCTCTCTTGATAGCCTTATCGAAAGTGCCCGCCCGAACTCGCTCAACAAAGCTTCGTACCGCAGTTGCTCCCTTGCCTTTTGGCATTATGCGACTATCACGCTCAACAGCATTCACATAGCCACTTATGACAGCCTCATTGCTACTTCTGATTTCGATTTGCAATATTCTCACCTACCTTCGGGTATAAAAATAGAGCAGTTTTAAGCCATACTCAGGGCATAGAAAAAGCACTCTTTTTTAGAGTGCTTAGTTTATCTTAATAAACCTCTCTTCGATAAATTCTCGAAAATCCATTGTTTCACCTCCTTTCGGGCATAGAAAAACCGCTCTCGAGGGAGCGGTTAGGTTTAATCAAGTATCGGCGGTGGAAGTTCACCGTTTTGCCACCTTTTGCGGTATTCATTTTGGCTTAATTTGTTATTTCCCCCCGTATAATCAGGTTGTTCATATTGGAGTGGGTCGTCAAACCAACCTCAGACTTGACACATCTCATAAGTGTTAGGTTCCGGAAAGCGATATTTTCCGCAGATAGGGCATAAATCGCTTCTATTATCTCTGTCATTCATCAGTTTCAATTCCTTCTTTTTTTTAATTCTTTATCATAATATTTTTTGCCGAAATCTGGTTTAAACATTGTGTAAACACCTCTGTGGAGCGGTCTGGTTTATTCCTCATCTTCGTCATCTTCGTCATCTTCGTCATCGTCCGTAAGTATCAATTCAGGCGGGTTGTCTAAATCTATGCCGTGAATATACGTTGTCGACCATTCTAATATGTCAGAAGTAGTTGCACTTGGATTACTCTTGATGAAATCTTTAATTTCATCGATTTTCTCGGGATAATCTCTTGCATCAAGCATAATGCTATGGACAAAGTCGGAATAAGTATCGCTGACATTTTCCAAAAGCTTCTTTAATTCTTCCATATCAATTTTTTTCCTTTCTTTCGGTAAATTCATAATCATCAAATCCGTAATTTTTAAATCTGTAAGTATAATACTTGTCTTTCCACAAGGTTGTATGTGCACAAGTTCTTTTCCCCTCATACTTGCTGTAATAATATGTGTTTATCTCGCTTACCACTTTTCTGTATTCCTTTTTTGAAAGCTTGACAGTACCTTTGCCTTTCCTACTCTTTGTACTGCCTTCATGCTCTATTATACCATTTTTTGAGGATTTATCAATACTTTTTTCTTGATTATTCTTACTTTGTTTATTTTTCTGCTTTTCAGACTTATGTGCCGAGCGTGGCTTTTTCCCTTTTCCGAACTGCCCGTTGCTTTCTCGCCGTTGACCCTCCCAGCGTTCCTCTGTTTTCTCGTTAAAAGGCTTTTCCGACTGCTGTATACTTTGCCCGAACATTGTTGTTTGATTTGTATTCGGAGTATAGATTGTGTTTGTTTTCGGGTCGAGAAGAACATCTTGCAAGCCCAAGCGTATGAAATTAAAGCCAAGCGGTTTTAGGTCTTCTTTATATCGAACCTCATCAGCCTGTAAGAAATTATTTGCTAAACCTATTTGATATGCCTGATAGCGTTTAAGTATATCTCCCTTGAGAAGTTCTGTTGTATCAAAAGCAAAATAGTGTCTGTGCCTTTCGCTTTCTAAAAGCAAGCCTTGATTCAAAGCTGTTTCAAAAGCCCTTATAACAGGCATTACAGCAGTTTTAATCGCAGTGGTATAAGATTCATCGTTTGCTGTTCCAGCTATGACAGAGGGTGATAGATTAAAAATCTCGCATAAATAGTTGCCGTGCTTATCACTTTATTGCCTTTAGAATCAAGAGTTTCCTGCGTTTTGTATTCTACTCGGCAAAGCACATCTTTTGCAGAACTGTATTGACTATCTCCAAAATCATTGACACCAATATAATTCTGTACAGAAATGCTATCCTTAAAGTATGGAGTAAACAAGCTCATAGCATCACCGCCGAACCAAGCATATACGGTCGCATAAGCGACATTGCGACCTTACTTTTAAGTTCATTATTTTGCTTAGAAGATGAATTTGAATCATCTGAATAGCTTTCACTTGTATTGCCAAGCTTAATTGAAGTTACACCTTGTTCACGCAAAGAAATTCTTTGCATTGCTTGTGTATCAGATAATGTAAGTGCTTCGAGAGCTTGTGCCATAAGTACTGCTCTTGGTACTTCCGAACTTTTTCCTCTTGGAAACTGTAACTGCTGTTCGGCTTTATGTTTTCGAGATGTAAGCATAAGGCTGTCAATATGTATTGTTGCAAGTACGAGATATTGCTTTCGCTCACCGTCTGTAAGCTCACGCCATTTTCCTGTTGTATCAACACCGTCAATAAGCTCATTTGCTTCATCAAGATTTAAATAGCTGTTAATGCCTTTTTCGAGTTCGAGCATAATTAACCACCTGAATGTTCAGTATCAGCCGCAGGATCAGTTGCAGGTACAAGAGCTGCAAACGGATAGCGTGTATCAGTACTATTGAGTTGTGTAACTGGGTTAGGCAGCTGCCAGCCAAGACGCATTACACATCTAAGAGCAACCATATCCTGTTGTGCAAGGTTATATAAAATTTTACCGCTTGCGTCACTGATGACAGCTTGGTCAAGTACCTTATATGTCATATCCTGACGCATTGCATAAACCGCCTGTGACCAATCACCAGCAATAAGCTTAACCTTACTGCTATCCCAAGAACCATTTTTTACATAGTTGATTGCCTGACCGTATAGAGTTGATGGTGTATCCGCCTGCAAGCTTGGAGCAAAGATAAGACCGCCGTTTTTGTCACGCAAACCTCTGAAAGATGATTTCAGAGCAATTTCTGCCGCAAAGCCTGTAACATCAAAGCCGTCAGCTTCAACAAGTCCCATAAGCTCGGAAATATCCTCGGCTGTGTCAATGCCCGTTCCGTATGTAACCGTCTTTTTCTTTGTAATTGCTGTTGTTGCAATGCCCTCAGGCCAGCTTGTTGGCTTGTCGGTCGAGAATAATACAGCACCATCAATAACCTTTCCAAATGCTGAAATAATCGAAGGTTTAAGCTCTGCCCAAATGTCATATTCAGCATCATCAAGTACTGCTTCAGGAATTGGAATAATTACAGCAATTTCCTCTGCGGTAATGTACTTGTTTTCCCATGATGCACTTGATACAGGCTTTAGACCATTATCGCCATTAACAAATCCAGCGACAGGAAGTGCTGACATAATCGGCATTTTAGTCTGCTTTGAACTCATATTAGGCAGCTTTTTCATAAGCTGTAGAACTGCACTTTCGTGCTGTACTGCCTGAATAATCTCCTTACTTGATTCAACCGGAATAAGAGCTTCTGCGTCTGTTCTTGTAATAATGTTTGCCATTTTAAAATCTCCTTTTTATCTGTGACTTCTGATGAGGTCATTCATTGTTTGTGATGTTGATGTTTGCTGTGCTGGGTTAATTGCTACAAAAGGTTTCTTTGCAGATTCTTTTTTAACAATTACGGCAGGAAATTCGTCTGAAACAGCTTTTACTGCTTCTTCAAGTCCTGTGATATTGCCGTTATCATCAACAGTAATCTTGCTTTTGTCTATAAGCCTTGCGAGTAGTTTTGTGTTGTAACCATCAAGGGCATTAAGACTTGCTGTAATAAGCTTATCCTTCGTTGCTGAAATAAGCTTTTCATGTTCTGCTTCAAGTTCTGTAAGCTTACTATCAATGTCTCCAAGTTCTTCGCCATCAGCTACCTTGAAAATTTTTCTTAAAGCAGTTTCATAGGTGCTGAGCTTTTCTGCATTTTGGTCAACCTGTGTCTGCTTTGGTGGTTCTGCCGTCTGTGGTTCTGCTTTTGCTGCGGCTGCGGCTGTTGCCGAAGCATTTGTGTTTGTTTCACTCATAGTAAAAATTCCTTTCATTAAAAATTTTGCAATATAAAAAAGCGTCCTGCACCATAAAAGTGCAGGTACGCTTATTGCCTGTGTTATATATGCGTTTAAATTCGTTTATAAGCCGTTTAAGAGCGTTTAGAAATTATAGGACTGATAATTTTACCTCTAATAATTAAATACGATTTAGGGCGATTATATGGAAATTTTTTATCTTATGATTTTCCAATCTTCCGCAAGCATATCTGTTTGGCTTGCAAGCCAGCCGAAAACCACATTTTTATCTGCTGTTTTCATGCAAATAAATGGTGGTACATTATCATGTTTGTTTCCAGTAATATTTGATACTTCATTTGTATCAAATCCCTCGTGCTTAAAGATATACATTCCCTTACCATTCCAACCTTCACGAGCAATTTTATTTCCGTTTTTCAATTCTTCTAATGCTTTTCCAAAATTCATAATATAAATTCCTTTCTTGATTTTTAGTATAAATAAAAGCACCTTGCTTTTATTGCAAGAGTGCTTATACAGATTTCTTATATACAATATCATTATCCTGCTTGTATGGAGTGTTGTGAATTACTTTTCCTGTCCATATTTCAGGAGGTATGCCTTGCGGATAAGCCTTACAACAATTATGTTTAGGATTTTGCAAGTAAAATATACAATTATCACATTGACTTCCTAATATTGTTTCAAAAAACACATTATCATCAAAAATAATATCTTCGTTTGCCATAGATTACCACCTCTCAAGTTCAATAATGACACCATATCTTCGTGCAATCCTACGCATAATCATATTTTGGGCTAAAAAATTAGCTTGTTCAATATCAATTTTTCCTTTTTTATACTGAATTAAAACTTTAGATTTTATAGGTTCAACTAAATCTAAAAATTCCTGATTAAGTTTATCTCTGCTCAGAAATTCTTTTTTCCAAATTTCAGGTTGTTTAACAGAATAAACTCCATATTTTGTAACAGCTCTAACCTCTGCAAGATTAAACGCTCTAAGATTATATATATCCGCAGGAGAAGGTGGGCTATTAGATGGATGATTATGCGATAATATCATACCATTAAGCATAGTCTGTTCTTCTTTTGTAAAAGACAAACGATGTTCTTCACCCGTTTTTTCCAGAACAATTTCACCATATTTATTATACACCACTCCACGCTCAATGTCATTATTTTTAATAAGATTTTTTTCGGTTTCTGAATTAAATATTTTAGGAGTTTCGTTAAAAGAATCGTTTACAGTCTTCATAACTATACGATAATCCTTCAAAAGCTCTTTATAACGCTCTGATTTTGCAGATTTCATCTTAACAAAAGCAGCAAATGTTTTTGGTGCGTCATTTGGCAAAGCAGCCTTGATTTTCTCATACTGCTTGCGACTTTCGTTCCGCTTCCGCTTTACGGCTTGTTCTTGAGCATATGCCTTGCGTTCCTTGTCTGACCGCATATCTTCAAATGGCTGCATACTTTTTCTGGAAAATTCCTCCATTTCAGCAACAGTATAAGCTCCTGCTGGCAATACCGACAGACGGTGACGACAGTTTGGGTGTATTGTACTGTAACCACTTATCAAAGCTGTATCATAAAGATAGGGGAAATGCAATGCTTGACCTTTAGAACCTTTGTATTTGCCATTGGCAGCTTCTTTCGTGAGAGCATATACACGACCTTGATACATTGAGCAGACCCCGCAAGTAGGACTGTGTTCCGTAAATCTTACAAGGTCATAGCCCCAATCTTGTCCTTGTATGACTTTAGCTTTATTTTGAGTTTCTGCAGTAGTTGAGCGAGCAACAGTTTCGGCATATTTTTCAATCGGCATTTTCGTACCGTTGGCATATTCTACTGCTATCAGATTTTGCTGTTTAAGTTTATCCTGAAGATTCTTCTGCATTTCTCTGATTGTCTGACCTGTTGTGAGCTTCTCGGCTGTCGCTTCAACACCCGCTTCTCTGACTGCGTCCTGCATTCTTCGACCAACAATGTTAATCGACTTGTTTAAGTCAATATTAGCATTTTGAGTAATAAGTTCAATCTGACTTGTGTTAAGTCCGCTGAACATATTAAACAATCTTGGTGCTGTATCATCTTTTATAAGGTCATCAATCAGACTTTGCAGGCCTGTCTTGTAGTTTTCTTTGACAAGCTGCTCAACAAGTGCTTTTGATGATTTTTTCAGCTTTTTAAGCTCCTGATGAATTTGTCTTAAAAGTGACCTTTCATAAGATGCCGCCGAGCCGTGAGCCTGTTTTCGCTGGATTATTTCAACGAGCTTCTTCTGTGCTTTCTGATATGTTTCAATCAGTTTTTTCTGTGTACTCATCAGATACCCTCGATAGGTTCAAGGGCAGGTTCTTCTAAGCCAACGCTTGAATCAATATCATCAGAGCGTATCATAGCAAGCTCCGCATCTGTATCAGCAGCCGACATATCATCAAGCCTTTGTATTGCTGTATATTGCGATAATGTAGCTTTTCCACCTGTACGAACTGACATAATTTCAGCGTCCTCTGCTGGGTCGGCAGGTAAGCCGTCATGCCACGTAATAGTGATTTCTTCGGGGACAATTTCCACTCCGAGGATTCCAGCACTTGCTGATATAAGCTTTTTGAGTATCGGGTCAAAGCGGTTTGCGATTCTCCGAGCCTTGGCAAGCGGTGACATCATCAATCGTCTTAAAGCCGAACCGCTTGGAACATCACCAGCCTTATTCGTCAAATCACCAAACACAGCAGAACCCATTTCTGAAATTGTATAAAGCTGATTTGTGAGAAGCTCAATCTGCTTGAAATTTGCGTCCATACTTGCGTCCCAGACAAGATATTCTGGCTTTACTGTATCACTATCACAAGGGAAATAATCTCCAACCTTTGCAAAAACAAAAAAGTCCAACTGAATGGCGCAAGCCATCAAGTCGAGCAGGAATAATAATCGTGTGCAAGAAGCCGAAAAACGCCTTGTTTCAAAGGCTTTTGTAAGGCTGTGAGGTGCAGCTTGTATCCAAATTAGAGTGATTTGCCAAAACAAAACCGCATTAATGCTGAGGTATCAGTGTTAATGCGGTTTTGTTTATATGCTCTATTTAAAAATTTTAGCTCAATGTCAATAGTTTGCGTAATCTGAAAAAATAGAATAAAGTGTAATTGCAAGTGGCAGAAAATTAAACTGTCGCTTGTTTTATTGTAGAATTGATATGTTTGTTGAAAAACATATGTAAAATACGGATTTTGGTAAAATATTCTCTACTTTTTATCTGTAGGCTCTTTTTCTACCCCCAACTTTTATTATAGAGCCTTATGCCTCCCAATCCTTTCGCATGAAACGGTTGTATAAACTGACATTTCTGTTCCAGAAATTTTCGTGTTATAGCATCGCTATCATTCCTTTTTTGTTAGATTTGTCTAACAAATACATATAAAGCATAAGGTTAGATTTAGCTAACTCATGTGTCTTTGAAATGCCACATCTCTGTGGCATTTTGGTCTATTAAAATAATTCCCTACAAGTGCCGTTTACCAGAGTTTCCAGCACTTGAGGGTACAGTTCTCCTATTTGCTCCTTGTGCGAAACTGTGAGAATTAATCCAAATACAGTAGCGACAGCCAAGGAAGTACCGCACTTTGGCACAAGGTCATATTTCTCCAGAAGCTGGCGAATATGCGTCTCGTCATCGTGGTAATGCACTTTTTTCACTTCCTCTGGCAATCTCTGCAAAAGTAGCTTAGCATCGTTTTCTATGAAAATCATGTCGCCAGTATCGGACAGCCGTTTGCATACGGCAAGGATTGCCTTTGCCGCACGTTCTGAGGTCGGCAGACTGGCAGTTTCGCTCAATGCTTGGTCAGCCACTCCATAAAGCTCGGAATGGATGCCCTCCAAAACTGCGAAGAACAGCATTTCCTTTGATTCATAAAATTTATAGAATGAGCCTTTTGCTATACCTACAGCCTTCGTCAACTGGTCAACAGAGGTTTTCTTCATTCCCAGCGTGACCGCACAGTGTCTCGTTTCCTTCAGCAGTGCCTTGCGGAGCTGTTCTGTTTCGTATTCGGTAAAAGCCAAGATTGAACCTCCTTGAAATATGACTATTTTAGTTCTTTTGGTCATATTATATCATATGTTTTTTGGCTTTTCAAGAGGAGCAAGAAAAAACATAGTCCTTTTGCAAATGCTTATTTATATATTTTAAATCGCCTTATTTTGGCTGTAATATTCGCAAAAGCCATTCATACAACATTCATCGCATTTTGGTTTTCGTGCGTCACAGACAGCTCTGCCATGAAGTACGAGCCTATGACAAAAATCATTGCTTTCTTCTGGTGGAAGAACATCTCTCAATATCTTTTCTATCTTATTTGCATCTTTAATAGAATGAAAACCAAGTCTTGAGGTTATCCTTATGCAATGAGTATCAACAACCACAGCAGGCTTTCCAAAAATATCCCCAACAACTAAGTTTGCCGTCTTTCTACCTACGCCAGGGAGCTTTATCAGCTTTTCGATTGTATCAGGCACTACCCCACCAAAATCTGAAACAAGCATCTGACACATAGCAACTATATCTCTCGCCTTAGTCTTATAAAGTCCGCAAGAATGAATATACCTTTCCACTTCTGATATATCAGCCTCTGCGAAATCCTCTGCTGTTTTAAAGCGTTCAAATAATGCTGGAGTAACCATATTTACTCGTGCATCTGTACATTGTGCAGCAAGCCTTGTAGCTATAAGAAGCTGTAAAGGTTCAGTATAAACAAGTGAACATATTGCATCAGGATATTCTTTTTTTAGAGCTTCAATAGCAAGCAATGCTCGCTCTTTTGAATCCATCTAATCACCTTTATTTTGATTTCTTTTCATTAAGGTCTACTTTTCTTATTTCAGAACGCATCTCAAGTATTTTGCTTGGAATAATCGAAAAACTATCTGCACCATATCTCAAGAATTTTTCTGTAAGTCGCTTATCAGCAGCAAGGTCACCACATATTCCAACAGGAATTTCTGCCTTGTGAGCATTTTGTATGGTCATTTTAATAAGTCTTAAAACCGCTTTATGTGCTGTTATGTAGAAATTTATGAGGTCCTCATTATTTCTGTCAACAGCCAAGGTATATTGAGTTAAATCATTAGTACCTATGTTTATAAAATCTACCATTTCGGCAAGAATATCGCTTATAACTGCCGCCGCAGGTGTTTCTACTATTATTCCTATCTGCGTTGATGGGTCATAATTTATGCCCTCTCTCTTTAATTCATCACGAACCTCTTTAGCCGTCTTTTTAAAGGAACGCACTTCATTTGCAGATGATACCATAGGAATACATATAGAAACCTTACCAAAAGCTGAAGCTCTATATATAGCTCTTAACTGTTTTTTAAGCACACTTGGATTTTCAAGAAGAAGTCTTATTCCACGCATACCCATAGCAGGATTACTTTCCTTTGATATATTAAAGTAGCTACACTCTTGCTCTGGAAGCATATCGAGCATGCATATGTTAGTAACCTTTGTTCCCATCGTTTTAGAGATTGCTCTGTATGCCATAAACTGCTCATCTTCACTTGGCAAAGATGCTCTTCCGGCAAAGAGAAAATCACTCTTCAAAAAGCCTATTCCCTCTGCATCATTATCTATTGCAACCTGAGCACCGTCTATTGAACCGATTGTTGCAAAAAGTCCTATTTTCTTTCCGTCTATTGTTTCAGTAGGAAGATTTTTCTGGCTATTGAGCATTTGACGATATTGTTCATATCGTTCCTTCTTAGACCTATACTGAGAAAGCATACCCTCTGTTGGGTCAACAAAGAGCTTTCCTTTTTCCCCATCAAGAATGGCATATCTGCCATTTAAACGCTCTAAAACGGCATTTGTATTAGAGATAGACGGTATGCCCAAAATTCTTGATATAATAGATGCGTGAGAAGTAAAAGAACCAACAGATGTAATAATACCAAGTATATTTTCTTTTGTGAAAGAAAGTGTATCACTCGGGTAAAGTTCTCTCGCAGCAATAATAAAAGGCTCTGTTATATTAACCTTGCTTATCTCATTTTCTGACATAAGCGTATTTAAAAGCTTGTTAGATAAATCGACAATATCATCTGCACGCTCTCTCATATAATCATCTTCTAAATTGGCAAAGATGTTATAAAAATGCTCTGATGTTTTTTTCACAGCATATTCGCAATTCATATGTTCATTTATTATTATATTTTTTGAATAATCTCTAAGAGAATTATCGTTCAGAAGCATCTGATGAAATTGGAAAATCAAAGCATTTTTACCACCGATGCTTTCCTTTGCTCGTTCATTTAAAATGGTTAGCTGGTCATAAACTGCATTTCTTGCTTCTATAAGTCTTGCCATTTCTTTTTCTGTATCTGTTATTGTATATTTTGGAATACTCTTTTTTGAATTATTCAAATAAAGAATCTTTCCGATAGCGTAACCCATAGATATAGCTGTTCCATCAAAATTCAGCATAAAATTCACCACCTGTCATTTTAAGAAAATATCGGTTTCACTACGGAAATTTAATATGTTAGGTTTGAATGTTATATAGCACAAATTATATATTTTCTTTGCCTAAATTTCTTAAAAATAAAATTTTGAATTTAAACCACGATAAGTTTGATGAAATTTTAATAAAGCACAATTTTCATCAAATAATATTATTCTGTAATATAACGATATTTTATTTATGATTCAAAAGATATAGTTTCTCAATTTCTTTAATATTATTAAACACGATTTCATTCAATTTGTCAATACTTACAGAAAACTTTACATTTTATGCTATCTGATTCGTACATCACGCTACATTAAGTTGAAGATTTTTAGTATAAACTAATAAAATTCAAATTGCAATATTGTACAAAAAAGACACAGCTTTTTCTACTTTATACTGTTTTATTTCAATAATCGAGATATTTTCAGGAATAATATTCAATTCCTACAAATACAAAAGCACAGCCCGAAATCCGAGCCGTGCTAAATGTAGATAAATATTCAACTATAAAAACAGAAATAACTCAAAAATTATTTTTCTTTAGTGTCAACCTCTGTTTTGACCATTTGGATAAATTCATCAACAGGAGTATTAGGCATCTCGCCTCTTTTTCTTGAACGAATTGTAACTGTATTAGAAGCAACCTCATTATCACCGATAACAAGAATATATGGTATTCTCTCAAGTCTTGCGTTCTTAATCTTAGGGCCGATATTTTCTTCTCTACTATCAACAGTTACTCTCATTCCAAGTACTGTCAACTTATCTGCGATAGATTGTGCATATTCGTTATGAGCTGACTTGATAGGAAGAAGTCTTATCTGCTCAGGTGCAAGCCAGAGTGGAAGTACACCATTAAAACGCTCAAGCATATAAGCAAGAGTTCTTTCGTAACAGCCAAGTGAAGTTCTATGAATAATATAAGGAATCTTCTTTTGACCGTCCTTATCAACATAGTACATTCCAAATCTTTCTGCCTCGAGCATATCAATCTGGATAGTAACGATTGTGTCTTCCTTGCCGAATACATTCTTATACTGAATATCAAGCTTAGGACCATAGAATGCAGCCTCATCAATACCAATTTCGTAATCGAGTCCGATATGGTCAAGAATCTTCTTCATAACTGCCTGAGATTCCTCCCACTGCTCCTTTGTACCCTCATACTTATTATTCTTATTTTCAGGGTCCCACTGAGAGAATCTGAATGTGCAATTTTCAAGAAGACCTACTGTATCGAGGAAATATTTTGCAAGCTCGAGACAGTTCTTAAATTCTTCCTCAAGCTGGTCAGGACGGAGAATATAGTGTCCCTCAGAGATTGTAAACTGACGAACTCTGATAAGTCCGTGCATTTCACCACTTGCTTCATTTCTGAAAAGTGTAGATGTTTCTGTCAATCTCATAGGAAGTTCTCTGTAAGAACGCTGTTTATTGAGGAATACTTGATACTGGAATGGGCAAGTCATAGGACGAAGTGCAAAGCAATCTTTCTCCTCGTCATATGGGTCACCAAGAACAAACATACCATCGAGATAGTGGTCCCAGTGTCCTGAAATCTTATAAAGCTCTCTCTTTGCGAGAAGTGGTGTTTTTGTCAACAAGCAGCCCTTTGATTGCTCAACATCTTCAACCCATCTCTGGAGTAACTGGATAACTCTTGCACCCTTAGGAAGAAGTACAGGAAGTCCCTGACCTACATAGTCAACAGTTGTGAAGTACTCAAGCTCTCTGCCTATCTTGTTGTGGTCACGCTCCTTAGCCTCCTCAAGCATCTTGAGATGTTCCTCAAGCATAGATGCCTTAGGGAAAGAAACACCATAAACTCTGCAAAGCTGGCGATTATTTTGGTTTCCACGCCAGTATGCGCCAGTACAGGCTGTGAGTTTAATAGCCTTTACAGGAGCAACAGACATAAGGTGAGGACCTGCACAAAGGTCTATAAATTCGCCCTGCTTATAAAAGCTGATTGGCTCTCCCTTATCTGCATGTTCCTTGCAAAGCTCAACCTTATATGGCTCATCTTTTTCCTCAAGAAGTTTAACAGCCTCATCAGGAAAAAGCTCAAACTTTTCAAGCTCAAGTCCTTCCTTAACGATTTTCTTCATCTCTGCTGTAATCTTTTCTAAGTCCTCAGGAGAGAATGGTTTTTCTACATCGAAATCATAATAAAAGCCTGTGTCAATCGCAGGGCCAATAGCAAACTTTGCCTCAGGATATAATCTCTTAACAGCCTGAGCAAGAATATGAGATGTAGTATGCCAGAAAGCCTTTTTACCATCAACATTATCAAAAGTGAGGATAGCAAGCTCACAATCCTCTGTAAGTGGAGTTCTTATATCGCAGACATTGCCATTAATCTTACAGGCACACATAGACTTATAAAGTCCTGCACCAAGTGACTTTGCAACCTCTGCAACTGTTGTTCCGCTCTCATACTCTTTAACAACTCCGTCTTTAAGCGTTACCTTAATCATTTTTCAACAGCTCCTTATTAAAATAGAATTTACCAAACAGACAAAATAAAAACCGCCCCAAAGCATCACTAAGGATACACTGGGACGGGGAATTTTCACCGTGGTTCCACCCAAGCTTAACGGATAATATAATAAAAATCCGTCATCTCGTTAATGTCCATAACGCAGGCAGGCGTTACTGCTTATTTCGCAGTAATGTTCAAAGGCGGTGTCGTTAATCATAGTTTCTGCAAAGGCTTTCAGCCGATGACCTCTGCTCTCTTTTGAAACCGTATTTGAAAAACGCTTCCTTATCATTACATTTAATCTATTTGATTTCTAATGCTAATATAGCACTTTAAAAATGCTTTGTCAATAGATTTTTTCTGCTTATTTTTTAGTTGTAACAGACAAAGCTTTTGAAATATCTCCCTTTAAAATACCACTATTTGTTTTCTTAAATGCCATAACTTTATAAGTATATTTTGTATTTGGGTTAAGACCTGTAACTCTTACTGAAAGACTATTTTCATTATTAAATGTTATAAGGGTTTTATAGCTATTTGATTTTGCGTCATATCTATATACATAGTATCCAGTAGCACCCGAAACCTTATTCCATTTAAGAGTTATGGTATTTTTTGTAGATGTTCCAGTAAACCTATCTGTTGCTTTTAAAAGTGTAGTATAGCTTACAGTTTTAGAATAGCTTGAGTTTATAACATTGCCATTTGATTTATAATAGGCAGTAATTCTATAAGAATAGCTTTTATTTGGAGTAAGTCCGCTATCTATGAAAGAAAGTATAGAATTTCCCTCAATAGTCTTTATCTTTTTATAAATGCCGTTATTGTCTTTTCGGTATACATAATATCCGCTTGCATTTTCACTTTTACTCCATTGAAGTTTTATTTTAGTAGATGTACGACCTCCAAGCTTAACACCTTGCGGAATACTTGGCAATGTTTCTTTTGCTTTATTGTCTGTCTTTATTACATCAACATTATTGTTGCTTGATTTACCTGTAATAACAGCCTGTCCTTTTTTATTATTATTTGAATCACATAAAGTTGCTTTATTCGACCTACTATTGCCTGAAATTGTAAGTCCATAATTCTTATTAGCTGAGAAAGAAGATGAGCTTACGATATTATTAGCAGAGTTATAAATCAAAACACCGTTTCCGCCATTGTTTTTAGAAACATTATTTGTAAGTGTATTACTTGAGCTTGAACCGCTCACAGCTATTCCACTCTTTTTATTCGAGTCTACTTTTACTCCTATAACTTTATTGCTACTTGAGGAATTGCTTATTATAATTCCGTAATTTCCGTTGCCCTTAACATCACTTATATTCTTTACAGTATTTGCACTGCTTGAATTCAATGAAATTCCATTCACAGAATTTCCAAGAACGTTGCCACCTATAATCTGATTTTCATTTGAATAGGTATTAAGTGAGATGCCATTGCCTGTACAATCAGTAATAGTATTAGTTTTTATAATATTTTTATCACTTGCTGAAAGATGTATACCATTTCCACCAGTACCATTAATCTGATGGCAAGTATTATTTTCTATTGTATTATTATTGCTTTGCCTTAGATAAATGCCTCTGCTGTTTTCATTGCCTTTAGAATTTGAAAAATCTACTATATTGTTATAGATTTTGCTATCGTTCATAAGCTTTCCAGAAATTCCAGCGTCTATTCTACCAAGTGCTGTAATATTATTATTAAAAATATCCACACCCTCAACAAAATAATTTCCTTCTAAAATTGAGTTTGAATTATTAGCTTCATTAATAGTTGTACCCCAAGCACGAATACCAAAAATATATGGAAGATTTTCATTTGCACTTGAGCTTATTGAGATTATATTATTTGAAATAGTAGATTTTGACTGTGAATCTATATTTGTACTGCCAACCTTTGGATTATTATATAGAGTTGGCTCCATATATTTAAAATCAACACCAGAACCCACATTCCTCATAATATTATTTGAAATATTGCAATCTTTCCAATTTAATGCAAGAATTGACTGCTGAGTAATATTTTCAAAGATATTATTTGTCACTTCTACATTTTCAAAATACACTCCATTTACAGCTGTATGATTTCCAACACCTCTATTTACATTTTTAAAAGTATTATTCGATATTTTTACATTTATGCAAGGTGTATCATCAAAAGCCGGATAGCCTACGAAAACTTCTGGGCTATACATAACATCAAGCTGAATAGCCTCTTTTCCACCAGAAATACCACCATCTTTATAACCTTCAAAGGTACAACCTGTGATTGTAGCACCATCAATACCACCAAGTTCAAGATGATGTGAACCAACATTATTAGTTATGGAAAGATTTTCGAGAGTTATATTTGTAGCGTGTGCAAACCTAAAGCTTGAAAATACCTTGCATTTTCCTTCGCCATATTTTTGGCTTTCTGCATTTCCGTCCCATATTCCACCAACAATTTTAATATTCTTATATCCTGAATATCCATATAACTTATTGTCACCTTTTGGAAAGGCTGTTCTCAGCATACCACCCGAAAAGCTTTGCTTGATTATATGAGCGCCCTCAGCACAGATTTGTGTATTACTATAAATTTCAAGTGCAGATGAGATAGTATAAGTACCCTTAGGGATAATAATTCTATACGGAACACTATCCATTGCAAAATCTCTTGCAACATCAAGTGCCTGCTGAACTTTAGCTGTAATATCTGAACCGTTTTTGGCTTCGATTTGAATATCAATAATTTTTATAGTTTTATCTGATACAGTATTTTGTGTAACTATTGATTTTGAAGTATCATTGTTTGTTTTTGCATTTGCAGTTATAGGCACTGCCTGAATCATAGTTGCTGCAACTAATGCTACTAAAATAATTTTAAATCGTTTCATTAAATCTCCTCGTAATCAAATATATAATAGCTTAAAAAATCGTATAAGTTTATTATACCCAAAATTTATATATTTTTCAAGGATTTGTTAATAAAAAAATATGCAATTTAGCACAATTTTTTCAATATTTTTTTGACATCGAACTGTCGAAACTTTGAATTTATAAAATCATTATGTTATAATTAAAATAATAACTTTTATGGGGTGAACTTATGAAAAAACAATATCTTGACGAATCCTTTGAACTTTTACAGCAATTTCTCAGCTATATGCAAAATGTAAAAGGTCGTTCAGAAAATACAGTTAATGAATACTTTATTAGTTTGCGTACATTTTTCAGATATATGAAAAAACATAAGGGAATTGTTGATGAAAATATCGAAGAAGAAAAAATCGCAATAGATGACATAGACCTTGATTTTATAAAGACAATCAGCTTTAATGATATAAGCTATTTTATGAACTATTGTATAAGTACACGAAATAACGGAGCAGCAGCTCGTGCAAGAAAATCTTGTGCAATAAGAGTTTTTTTTAACTTTTTATATCAAAAGCTTAATTTAATTGACCACGACCCCTCAAAGGGACTTGATACACCAAAGCTATCAAAAAAATTGCCTAAGTTTCTCTCTTTAGAGCAAAGTATAGAACTACTTAATACCATCGATGGAAAGTACAAAGAGCGTGATTATTGCATACTGACACTATTCTTGAATTGTGGTATGCGTCTTTCAGAACTTGTCGGAATAAATCTTACTGACATAAACTATGAAGAAAAAACCTTAAGGCTTTTTGGCAAGGGCAGCAAGGAAAGAATCGTATATCTTAATGAAGCCTGCATATCTGCAATTAAGGACTATCTTCCCCTTCGACCTAACGGAAGTATCAAATCATCTAAAGATAAAAATGCTCTTTTCATCAGCAGAAATGGAAACAGAATAAGTCCTAAAACTGTTCAATGGCTTGTCAAAAAATATCTTTCCGAAATCGGTCTCACATCTCCAAATGGCTCTACTGGATATTCTGTTCACAAATTAAGGCATACTGCTGCTACGCTGATGTATCAGCACGGAAATGTTGATATAAGAATACTCAAAGATATTCTTGGTCATGAAAGTCTTAGCACTACCGAAATTTACACACATCTTTCAAGTACTCAAATGGAAAAAGCGGCTGAAAGCAATCCTCTTGCAAAAGTCAAAAAAAGAAAAGATTAAAAAGACAGCATAACTCGTCCAAAAAACGATTTATGCTGTCTTAATTTATAAGTACATTTTATTATTCAGCTATATCAGGATTGCTATATCCACAGTGGCAAACTGAAACAAAATTATTGTTAAGCTTTCCGCACTGTGGGCATTTCCAAGCATTTGACTTAGGAATAAAGGATTTATCATCTTCCTTGATTTCCCCGAAATCAAAATCAAATGGCTTTGCTTCGCCACAACCACAAGTACCAACATAATTATGGTTATATTTTCCACATTTTGGGCATTTCCAAAACTTAGTCATATCAAATTCTTGCTTTTTTTCCTTTTCTTTCTCTTTCTTCTTGCGTCCGAAGAATGACTTCTTTTCTGGTTTTGCCGGAGGTGGTGTTGGTGCCTTAACTGGTGCCGGAGGTGGCGTTGGAGCCTTAACTGGTGCCGGAGGTGGTGTTGGTGCCTTAACTGGTGCCGGAGGTGGCGTTGGTGCCTTAACTGGTGCTGGAGGTGGCGTTGGAGCCTTAACTGGTGCCGGAGGTGGTGTTAGTTCTGAATTTTTAGATGCTCTTGACGCAGGTTTACCAAAGCCTAACTTATGTTCGCCAAACTTCAAACCACTAGCCTTTTCCTTATTCATAGAAGAAACTTCCATAGGTATAGGTTTTGGCATATCTGTACCAATTTCTTTTTGAGGAGTTGATGCAATATCTGAAGCTTTCATTGGAGCAAATGGAGGAAGACTATTTGAATCATCAGAACTTAAACCGCCTGTAATTGGATTTACTGTAAATCCATCTGGTTTAATATATCCACATTTGCAATCAGTTATGAAATTAGCGTGTAAAGCACCACATTCAGGACATCTCCAAGCATTTGAAGGTGTTTCTTCTTGTACTTGATTTTGTTCAGTATTATCATCTGAAATAAAATCATTTAACGGCTTAGATGTACCGCAACCACAAGTACCAACATAGTCAGCATTTAAACGGCCACATGATGGGCAACGCCATTTATTGCTCATATCGACTTCTTGCGGAGTTTCTTCTTCGTTTTTATTTTCAAAAAGGCGTGATTTTCCATGTTTTACAGGTATAGGAGGAATATCAGATTCGTTTACTTTAGACTTTGGTGTAACAGGCGTAGGTGCAGTTTCAACTGGCTTTTCGACCTTGATTGGCTTCTCAACTTCGACTGGCTTTTCAACCTCGACTGGCTTCTCAACCTCGACTGCCTTTTCGACCTCGACTGGCTTCTCAACCTCGACTGGCTTCTCAACCTCGACTGGCTTTTCGACCTCGACTGGCTTCTCAACCTCGACTGGCTTCTCAACCTCGACTGGCTTTTCAGGCTCACTTGCAACTTCAAAACCATATGGGTCTTCTTCATCAACAATAGCTTCTAATACATCATAATCTTCCTGAGCCTCTTTAATAGACTTCTGTATAAAATCAGGAATAATATTATAATCTTGTTCGGGTTCTTCTGTTGGAACAAAATCAATTGGAGCATTTATACCAGGAATAACTGGTCTTACAAGGCTCTGATATTCGTCCGAAGCGGTTTGAATATCAGAAACATCTATCTGTAATTTCTTATCAGCAGCTTTTGATTTTTCTGATGTTTTGCTCTGCTCTGCCTTTTCAGCAAAAGCTTCTGCTGGCTTTGCATCTTCAATTTTTTCAGCAGGAGATTTTACTTTTTCAATAGGTGGCTCACCAAGCTTAGGTTTTTCGATATTTGTAACAAGTACTACTGGTTCAGGTGAACTTATTTTAGACTCTTTCTTTTCATCGAAATCAAGTATATCTGGTGATATATCAAGGAAATCAGGGTCTTCAGGTACGAAATCGAAAGCCACTCTCTTTTCTGCAATAGTTGAAATAAATTTTTTGCATTTAACATGGTCTGGGTGATTCTGATAGAATTTCAAAGCTCCTGGAGATTTCAGAACAGCACATAGAACAACATCATATTCAGAAGTAAAATCTAAATTATAGCCAAGCTCAACAGACTCAAGACCTTTAATTCTCCCATCCAAAGAATAGAGCATTTTGACCATTTGTTCCATATTCTTTTCTTTATCTTCATTGTCTTTGATTTTCCAAAAAACAATATGCTTTAACATATTGGTATCCTCCTAACAATAAAGTTTTTAAAACGATTTAAGCATCATAAATTTTACCATATTTTATCAATAATTTCAAGCACTTTTGAATAATTTTAATATATTTTAGAATATTTTTTTAATTTTAACTACAAAACCAGTGTACTATTAAATTATTTATTCTCTCAAAGAAGTTTAGAAAGCTTTTCTGCACTCCTCATAAGTTCTGAAACATCATCAAAGTTATTTTTATAAATTTCAATAATCACATCTCCGTCATAGCTTATTTTTCTGCATTCTGAAAAAAGCTCCTTATAATTAAAATCCCCATAAAATGGGAGCAAGCAATCTTTTCCGTTAGTATGGTCATTGATATGAATATGTTTCAAGCTATTTCCCATTGAATCTAAAATTTCAAAAGGACTATATCCAGAACGCACTGCCTGTTTTAAATCAAGCGTAAATTTTGCACTATCTGGAATAATCTTTCTCATAGTTTTTATAAAATCCGGTGATGATGCACGAAACTTATTTACATTTTCGTGCAAAGTTTCTACCCCGAATTTTTTTCCCCTTTTCGCAATAATATCAAAGCGTTTGCAATATTCTTCATCAGAAAGATTATATCTATCTGGAAAAACTCCACCATGAAGTATGAGCTTTTTTGCCCCTAAAATCTGAGCTCCCCTATAAAATTTCTCGTAAAAATCTACAGTATCATAAAATCTTCGTTCATAGTTTGAGAAAAATAGAAATGGCTCCATTCCCGATAAAAATGGGTGTATAGACACAACCTCACAATTATTTTTCAGAATATATTCGTTAAGCTTTTCAAGATATTCAGGCTCAAGCTCAGAAAATGAGTTAAAGAAAATTTCTATTATGCGAAATCCGTTTTCTATAAGTGTAGCTACGGCTTTTTCTGTTTCCATAGGATATAAACAAGCTGTTGATGCACCAATTCTCACAAGTTTTCCTCCGATTTATAAACTTTATTATTATTTTATGATATATTCAGATTTAATTCAAGTCTTTTTGATATAACTCAATAAAATCTAAAGCTTCGCTCAAGCCTTTTCAAAGCACAGAAAGGTAGAAAAAATCCCCCTGCTTTTCAGCAAGAGGATTTATTTAATTTATTAAGATTTTGAACTTGTTGAAGCCTTGCTTGATTCTGCACTTGAAGAACCATCTACTGCATAAGAATATTCTTCTGCCTGAATAAGCTTGTAATCTGATGGATAATCAAATTCTCCATCAGGAATTTCGTGTGTCATAGAAACAATTCTAAGGGCATAGTAATCATTACCATTAATGATTTTCATTCCCTTAAATTCCTTGTTATCGAAATAATATTTTACATGCTGTTCTTCGACTTTTGAAGATTCTGATGAAGCGGAAGACGATGCATTTACTATGATTTTATACTCTTCATAGTCCATTTCCTTGTCACCAAATTTTTCTTTTCCGCTCTTGAGCATTTCTATATTAGTAATATAGAAAAGCTTTGCAAGATATTCTGTATAGTTCTCTGCATAGCCTTTCTCAAACTTAGACCAAGTTATAGTCTTTTTTGTATCATCAATAACATATCCCTTGTCATCTTTAACAATAGACTTACTAAGGTTATCATTAGAATCACCTGTTGCCGCAGAAATATTATTTCCGTCACGAGTTATTATAACAACCTTTGATGAATTTGATGCTGTAGCAAACATATCAATTTCAAGGCGATACTTATCTTCATCAAGCTCTACAAAGAAATTATGTAAGCCATCTTTGAGCAAAGCTCCTGCATTTTTTGCCATAGCTGCATTTGAAAGCTTATTTGTATCAGAAATTTCTGAAGAAGATGTTGTTTCAGATGAATTACTGCCTGAAGATGTACTCTCTGAAGAACCACTATTAGTTTCAGAAGAAGTCTTATTTTCTGAACTTGAAGAACTCCTGCTTTCACTATCTGATGCAGAGCTTGTGATTCCACTTTCTACTTTAGAAGCGTTTGTTTCTGTACCAGAATCATTATTACAAGCAGCAAAAGAAGTTAGTATAAGTGCTGATAATATAATTGCAAAAAATCTTTTCATTTTATTACTCCTACTTTCTTTAGTTTGATGAAGTTGAAGACGCTGTTGAAGAAGCAGCTGAATCCTCAGAAAGCTCACTTCTTTCTGTAAGTGTATAATCTGATGGATATTCAAAATCGGCATCACTTACATTTTGACTAAGCTCAATAATCATTGTTGTATAGTAATAATTGTTCTGCGTATGCTTTAAGCCTGCTAACTTTCCATTGCTATCAAAATAATATCTTGCTCTTTCAACCTTTTTTTCTCCTGATGATTCAGCAGAAGATTCCCTTGCAGATGAGTTACTTTCAGGCTCTTTATATTCTTCATAGTCATACTCTGTGCCATTTATTGTTTCCTTGCCACTTCCGCAAAGTTCAAGTGAGTTAATATAGAAAATATTTGCAGTATAAACTGTAAAATTATCAACAAGATTATCTTCTACATTTGCCCATGTTACTGTCTTTTTACTATCATCAACTTCATAGACCTTATTATCTTTAACAATTTGGAGATTTGTATCATAGTCTTCTGCGTCCATAAATGAAGATATCTTATTGCCACTTCTCTTAACAGTATTTGTACCCTTAACGACCTTGCTATTTGTAGATTCTGTAAGATATTCAACAGAATACTTTATAAGATATTTTTCTGAATCCATAGTATTCATAAATTCCTGCAGAGCTGGCTTTAAGAGTGGTCCACAACCGCTTGGAATTTTCAAATCTGCAATTGAATACTTAGTAGATTGGCTTGTTTCTGATGATGTAGTACTCGATTCTGAATTTGATGTAGTCTTTGATTCTGTTTCTGATACAACACTACTTTCTGCGGAAGATGATGTATTAGTGGATTCAGCAGAAGATTCTACATCAGAGCCATTATTACAAGCTGTAAACGACATAACAATCATTGCTGCCATAATTAGTGCAAGCGATTTTTTTATCAAGTAAATAACCTCATTTCATTTATTGCATATTTCAACAAAAATTTTAGAAATCTATATTTTTATAATATCATTCATAAATTTGTGTGTCAATACAAAAAAAAGAACAATTCGTAAATTATGAGTAATTAAAGCACCATTAATGAAAATAAAAAGAGCCTTGGCAAAAACCAAAGCCCATATTGTTATATAAAATTTGACATTTCTAAATCTTTTTTCAACCTTGAAATTATCTTTTTTTCAAGCCTTGATATATAGGACTGAGAAATTTTCAGCTTATCTGCAACTTGTTTTTGAGTATGCTCGCACTCACCATTTAAACCAAAACGAAGCTCCATAATTTCTCGTTCTCTGCCAGAAAGCCTGCTTACTGCTTTAAGCAATAGCTTATGTTCAGATTCACGCTCAATATTACAGTTTACGCTATCCTCATCACAACTCAATATATCTGAAATAAGAAGCTCGTTGCCGTCCCAATCAACATTAAGTGGTTCATCTATGGAAATTTCGTTTTTTTGCTGTGAGCTTTTTCTTAGAAACATAAGAATTTCGTTTTCAATACAACGAGAAGCATAGGTTGCAAGCTTAATATTTTTTTCGGGATTAAAGGTTCTCACTGCCTTTATAAGACCTATCGTTCCTATAGAAATTAAATCCTCTACGCTTGCTGATTTTGATTCAAACTTTTTTGCAATATAAACTACAAGCCTTAAATTATGTGTAATCAAAGTTTCTCTTGCCGATTCGTCACCCTCGGCTAATTTTTTCATTACAAGCTCTTCCTCATTCTTTTTAAGAGGTGCGGGAAGTGTTTCTGAACCATTTATGTAATGAACCTCACCAAATTTTGAAAGCTTATGTTTTAACAACTTAAATCTGATTATACATATAATTTTCTGAAAAATATTCATACTGTTTTCCTCCGCTAATTTAATATAATTTCTGATGGAATTATTGCAGAAAAACTCTCTGATAACCTTCTGCTTGTTACAGCTATATATGCCTCTGACTCTATATTTTTTCCGTTTAAAATAATTTTTATAGAATCAGGCTTAAACGCTGGTAATAAACCCTCTCCACCTACGCTATTATATGGAACAAGTCTTATACCACTTACATAATCACAAGAAGTATCACTAACAGAAACAGTCTTTGCAAGATAATCTGAAATCTCACTTGGCAAAACTACTTCAAGCTTTTCTCTTTCTGCGACTATAACAGGTAAATTTGAGAATGGTTCTTTCAGCATATTCCCCGTATCTGTCTTAGCAATAAGCTTAACACTTTTTTCATTATTCTCAACCACAAGCCAACAAATTTCCTGACTTGCTAAAGAACGACCACTCACTCTGCAAATAATACGAATAATTATGTAACAGGCTAAAATTATCCCTACAAGCATAATCGGTGAAATATCTATATAAACAGCACCATTCCTTATAGCGACAGGTGGTGAAAACAGCATAAAAAAAGCAATACAAGCTCCGCAGAAACAAAAAGTTATAAGAAAATATGCTGACACTGCTTTCAGAAAGGATTTTCTGCTTGTCGGAAAAAATGTTGCAAAAACTACCGCAAAAGCCGTCACAAGCCGAATTATAAGACTTAAAAATTCATTCATCGGCGGTAGAAATATTATAAAGGACGAAGTCGCTCCAACCAAGCCTCCTAAAACCATTCTTCGGTATCTTGCCTTTAGTGAAAGAAATTTTCTTACCGACAACAACAGCATAAAGTCGATAATGAAATTTACGCAAAACAGTATGTCTATGTATATAACCCTATGCAAAAAATCACCCCCGACTGTGTTTATTATCTCACAGTCGGGGGCTGAATTTATGTCATATTTTAGAACCCAAACAATTACTTTCTTGTTCTGCCTATATCTTTTCTGTAATGAGCACCGTCAAAGCTGATTTTCTCAACAGCCGCATAAGCGTTATCAAGGGCTTTCTCAAGAGTTTCTCCCTTTGCAGTAACACCGATTACTCTACCGCCGTTTGTATAGAACTTTCCGTTCTCAAACTTAGTTCCTGCGTGGAAAACAACTGCACCGTCAACCTGACCATTTTCATCAAAGCCGTCCATCTCGATACCCTTCTTATATGCCTCAGGATAGCCACCACTTGCCATAACTATGCAAGCAGCATTATCCTTTGACCACTTGATGTCTACTTGGTCAAGCTTTTCATCAATAACAGCATTGACAATATCGACCAAATCGCTATCAAGAAGTGTAAGGACAACCTGTGCCTCAGGGTCACCGAAACGAGAATTGTATTCGATAACCTTAGGACCATCTGGTGTGAGCATAAGTCCAAAGTAAAGACAACCCTTGAAAGGTCTGCCCTCTTTGTTCATAGCCTCAACAGTTGGCATAAAGATTGTCTTCATACAAACTTCTGCCATATCATCTGTATAATAAGGGTTAGGGCTGATTGTTCCCATACCGCCTGTGTTAAGTCCCTTGTCACCGTCTAATGCACGCTTATGGTCCATAGAGGAAATCATAGGCTTGAGTGTCTTGCCGTCAGTAAATGCAAGAACAGAAACCTCAGGGCCTGTAAGAAACTCCTCGATAACAACATTGTTGCCAGATTCGCCAAATTTCTTATCTTCCATAATTTCCTTAACTGCGTCCTTAGCTTCTTCAAGATTCTGTGCAATAATAACGCCCTTACCAAGAGCAAGTCCGTCAGCCTTTATAACTGTTGGGAACTTATTTTGTTCCTCGATGTATGCAATAGCCTTTTCAGGGTCAGAAAAAACCTCATAACCAGCAGTTGGAATGTTATATTTTTTCATAAGGTTCTTAGAGAAAACTTTACTGCTCTCGATTTCAGCAGCCTTTGCAACAGGACCGAAAGCTCTGATTCCTGCATCGTTAAGGGCATCAACAACACCTGCAGCAAGTGGGTCATCAGGTGCAACAAAAACAAGGTCTATATTCTTTTCCTTAGCGAAAGCAATTATACTCTCTTTATCCATAACGCTGATATTAACACACTCAGCGTCCTTCGAAATACCGCCATTACCTGGGGCACAATAAATTTTTCCTGCTTTAGGACTTTCCTTTAATTTCTTGATAAGTGCGTGTTCTCTGCCACCGCTTCCAAGCATAAGTATATCCATTTTATATACCTCTTTTCTATGAAGTTAAGGTTTTTATTAGTGATGGAAAAGTCTGATTCCTGTAAATGCCATTGCGATATTGTACTTATTACAAACCTCAATAACATTATCATCACGAATAGAACCACCTGGCTGTGCAATAAATTCTACACCACTCCTGTGAGCTCTTTCAATATTGTCACCGAATGGGAAGAATGCGTCTGAACCAAGAGATACTCCACTGAATGTTTTGAGCCATTCCTTTTTCTCCTCACGAGTAAGTGGTTCTGGCTTTTCTGTGAAGAACTGTTCCCAGATACCGTCCGCAAGAACATCTTCGTAATCATCAGAAATATAAACATCAATAGTGTTGTCACGGTCAGGACGGCGAATATCCTCCTTGAAAGGAAGTGCCATAACCTTTGGATTCTGGCGGAGATACCATATATCAGCCTTATTTCCTGCAAGTCTTGTGCAGTGTATTCTTGACTGCTGACCTGCACCGACACCGATAGCCTGTCCGTCCTTTGCATAGCAAACGGAATTGGACTGTGTATACTTGAGTGTAATCAAAGCGATAATCAAATCCCGCTTTGCCTCATCAGTGAAAGTATTGTTGTCTGTTGGGAAGTTCTTGAGCAATTCCTCGTCAATCTTGAGGCTGTTTCTGCCCTGCTCAAAAGTAACACCATAAACCTGCTTATGCTCAATAGCTGCTGGAACATAGTTAGGGTCAATCTTAACTATGTTATATGTTCCTCTTCTCTTGCTCTTAAGGATTTCAAGTGCTTCATCTGTATATCCAGGGGCGATGATACCGTCAGAAACTTCACGCTTGAGAATTAAAGCTGTTTCCTTGTCGCAGACATCAGAAAGAGCCGCCCAGTCACCGTATGAGGACATTCTGTCCGCACCACGAGCCTTTGCATATGCACTTGCAATAGGAGAAAGCTCTAAATCGTCAACAAAATAAATTTTCTTGAGAGTATCAGAAAGTTCTGTTGCAACGGCTGCACCAGCTGGGCTTACATGCTTAAAAGACGCTGCTGCTGGAAGTCCTGTTGCTGCTTTAAGCTCTGAAACCAACTGCCAGCTATTGAAAGCATCAAGGAAGTTGATATAACCAGGCTTACCATTGAGAACCTCGATAGGTAAATCTGCTCCATTTTCCATAAAGATTCTTGATGGCTTCTGATTAGGGTTACAACCATATTTGAGTTCTAATTCGTTCATTCTGTTCATTCCTTTTATTATGAATTTTTGTTTACGATACGGGATTCAGTCTTGCCTGTTTTGATGTCAATATATCTTGCAAAGAATGAAACCTTATTATCAGGATTAAGGCTTTCCCAAACCTGCTTTGTAAATTCGTCAATATCACCTGAAAGCTTTATACGCTTTGGCTCACCCTTAAATGACGGAATAGGATTGCCGTCATGCTCATATGTGTGGATAAAATGTCCCTCGCCGGAAATAGGCTCTGCATACTCATAGAAAAATCTGAGTACAGCTTCTTCTCTGTTGTTATCACTTTTGAGAATAGACATTTTATATGAGAATGTTCCGTTGTGACGATTTACGATACCTGAAATTCTTGGTGTAAAATTCGGCGGGTCTGGCTCGAATGTACGAGTTCTTAGAGCGTCCTCAAAGGATTTTCCCTCAAGAATAAAATCACGAACAGTATCCGTCTGGTCGCCGTTTGTGACAACTGTTGTTTCACCGATTTCTCTTACTGGTGCATAGATAATCAAAGATGGGTCTTGAAGCTTTGATTCATCGAAAGCCTTTGTTTTAAGGTCTGCACCCTCAGCAACAAAAATTCTGTTACGGCTGTTTTCGCTTCTGCCCATAATGAAATAGCCGATAACTATTTTCTCGCCATCATAACTTTTTCCTATAATAATTCCTCTGCCTGGATATGTGTTTCCACTTAATTCTTCTTTAATATCTATCATTTTCGACTTCCTTTCGTTTACTATTTTATGCTTTTTCACCCATTGGGTAATTACTTCCTCCGCGTGAATAAAAGTCGGTTTAGAATATCGAGGTTTTGCTTGCAAAACCGACTACGCGTATTGGGGGCGGCGGCTCGCCGCTTTAAAAAGGCTTGAGCGAAACTTTTAACTGTCTTAAATTAAGTTAGTTAACAAATCGTAGGGGCGAACTGTGTTCGCCCGTTCAGTAGCACATTTTTCATTACTTACTACGAATATGAACCTTTCCATCTACAACTTCAAGTCTATCCTGACAGAAAAGTGATACTGCCTCTGGGAGAATCTTCCACTCACACTGTTCCATAACTCTGCGTTGAAGTGTTTCAGGTGTATCGTCCTCAAGAACATCAACAGCCTTTTGCAAAATGATAGGTCCACCATCGCATACCTCATTTGCAAAATGAACTGTCGCACCTGTAACCTTAACGCCCTTTTCAAGTGCAGCTTCGTGAACTCTAAGTCCATAAAAACCTTTTCCGCAGAATGACGGAATAAGTGCGGGGTGAACATTCATTATTCTATTTGGATATGCACGAGAAACTATCTCATCAAGAATAATCATAAAGCCTGCATAAACAATCAAATCAGCCTTTTCTTCTTGAAGAAGTCTTAAAATCTCCTTGCTGTAAGAAACAGAATCAGGATATTCCTTTCTCGGACAAACTATCCCCTTGATGTTATGCTTTTTTGCTCTTTCAAGGGCATAAGCACCCTCTTTAGATGCTATAACGCAAGTAATTTTGCCACCCTTGATTATTCCGCTCTCCTGTGCGTCTATCAAAGCCTGAAGATTAGTACCTCCGCCAGAAACGAGAACAACTATATTTTTCATATTATACTCTCCCGAAAATTAGCAGATGATAACACCCTCATCACTTTCAACAAGCTCACCAAGAACATAAGCTTCTTCACCTGCTGCCTTGATTGCTGCGATAGCCTTATCTGCATCAGCCTTGTCTACTACAACTGTCATACCAACACCCATATTAAATGTGTTGAACATATCGTGCTCAGGAATGTTACCAACCTTAGCAATCAAATCGAATATTGGAAGAACCTGTACATCAGCTCTTGCAATCTTAGCAGAAAGTCCCTTTGGAAGTGAACGAGGAATATTCTCATAGAAGCCGCCGCCAGTGATATGAGAAATAGATTTAACCTTAACTGCGTCAAGCAAAGACTGAACAGCCTTAACATAAATCTTAGTAGGTGTAAGAAGTGTTTCGCCAAGAGTTGCACCAAGCTCATCATAATATGTAGAAAGAGTTTCCTCATTTACATAGAATACCTTACGGACAAGTGAAAAGCCGTTTGAGTGAACACCGCTTGATTTAATACCAATCATTACATCTCCGGCTTTTTGTGTTGATGGGTCAAGAATCTTGTCCTTATCTACAACACCAACAGAGAAACCAGCAAGGTCATATTCATCAACTGGATAGAAACCAGGCATTTCAGCAGTTTCTCCGCCAATCAATGCACAACCACTCTGAATACAGCCTTCTGCAACGCCAGAAACGATTGAAGCAACCTTCTCAGGAACATTCTTACCTACTGCGATATAGTCAAGGAAGAATTGTGGCTTTGCACCGCAGCAGATGACATCGTTTACGCACATAGCAACACAGTCAATACCAACTGTATCATGCTTATCCATAAGGAAAGCAATCTTCAGCTTTGTGCCAACACCGTCTGTACCGGAAACAAGAACAGGCTTTTTGATATTCTCAACATCAAGCTCGAAAAGACCGCCAAAGCCGCCTATTCCTGAAAGAACACCAGAAGTCATTGTCTTAGCGACATGAGCCTTCATAAGTTCAACCGCCTTGTAACCTGCTGTAACATCAACACCTGCAGCCTTATAGCTGTCACTATAGCTTTTCATATTGTACCTCCGAAAAATATATTTTAATTATTTTACCAAACAAATTTTAGCTTAGAGTTTCTTTGAATACTTATCCTCGTGTGATTGTCTTGAAGCCTCTATCGGATAATCTCCGCTGAAGCAAGCGTCACAGAAATCAATCTTACATTCATCAGCAATTCTATGCAAACCGTCTATGCTTAGGAAACCAAGAGAATCTGCACCGATTTCAGCACACATCTCATCAATACTCTTATGTGCAGCTATGAGATTATCTGTGCTGTCAATATCTGTGCCAAAATAGCAAGGATACTTAAATGGTGGAGAAGAAATTCTAAGATGAACTTCCTTAGCTCCTGCTTTCTTTAGCATTGAAACAATATGCTTACTTGTTTCGCCTTTAACGATAGAGTCATCAATGAGAACAATTCTTTTGCCCTGAACATTTGATTTCATAGCGTTAAGCTTGATTCTCAAGTTATATTGAGCGTGTTTTTTTCTATTGTTGTGGGCTCTGCCGATAAATCTGTTCTTTACAAGTCCAACGCCATATTGAATACCAGATTGCATCGAATAACCGATAGCAGCGTCAATTCCGCAGTCAGGAACAGCACATACCATATCAGCCTCAACAGGGTGTTCCTTAGCAAGCTCAATGCCTGCTCTCTGTCTTGCAATATTTACGCACATACCGTCAAGAACTGAATCAGGTCTTGCAAAGTATACGAACTCAAAAAGACATAGGCTTGTCTTACCACCACAATTATTCTTATAGCTGTGTACGCCCTCATCATCAATTACAACCATTTCGCCCGGTTCGACATCTCTTACAAATTCTCCGCCAAGGCTATCGAAAACGCAAGATTCGCTTGTGATAATATAATTCTCGCCAAGCTTACCAATGCAAAGTGGTCTAAATCCTCTCGGGTCACGCACGCCAATTAAGCGTGATGGTGCCATCATTACCATTGAATATGCACCCTTGATTTTATCCATAGCATTCAGAACGGCTTCTTCTATGCTTGCAGTTTCAAGTCTTTCTTGAGCTATGATATATGCGATAACCTCAATATCACTATTTGATTGGAAAATCGCACCGCCACGATGAAGATGTTCTCTAAGCTCAGAATAATTAGTCAAAGCACCATTAAGAGCAAGTGAGAGCTGACCATTGACATATCTCATAAGAAGAGGCTGAATTGATGTTCTGTCATTTGCAACAGATGCTGTTGTATGACGAACATGACCAAGAGCAATTTTAGCCTTTTTAAGTCTTGAAAGCTCCTTTTCAGGGAGAGCCTCTGGCACAACGCCAAAACCCTTGACAACGTTCATATTGCCGTTATCGTTTATTGCAATACCAGCACCAAGAGTTCCTCTGTGCTGTAAAGCATAAAGTGCAAGATATGTTTCATCAATAATATCAGTTGTATCATTTCCGAAAATACCAAACACACCACATTCATCGTGGATTTTATCCTCAATAAATAAATCTGTCATTATTTTAACTCCTATTTATTTCAAGGCGAATCGAAATAATCAGTTCTTGCCCAAAAGTTCCTTAACCTTATCTTGAATAGCCTTATCCTTAGCCTCTACGCCATTTTTCATCTTGACCTTCTCGTCCTCAAGCTTTTTAGCAAGCTCATCATCAGAAAGTGCAAGCATCTGTACAGCGAGGATTGCAGCATTTGCAGCACCGTCAATAGCTACTGTTGCAACAGGAATACCAGAAGGCATTTGAACAGTTGCGAGAAGTGCGTCAAGTCCGTCAAGAGTTGAGGACTTTATCGGAATACCAATTACAGGAAGTGTAGTATTAGCTGCAAGAACTCCGCCGAGATGTGCAGCCTTACCTGCTGCTGAAATAATTACACCAAAACCGTTTGCCTTAGCTGTTTTGGAGAAATTTTCCGCAGCCTCAGGTGTACGGTGAGCGGACATTACATGAACCTCAAACGGAACTCCGAAAGAATCAAGAGTTTTTATTGCTCCTGAAACTGTTGGAAAATCGCTGTCGCTTCCCATAATAATTGCTACTTTTTTCTTTTCTGACATTTTAATCTATCCCCTTTTTAATTAATTTATGATTTATCAAGGCTGCATTTCGCAAAGTGAAAACTCATCAAGATTTCCTCTCCATTTTCCATGGAAGAAACCTAAGAATAATTTTCTGCCCTCTTTCATAGGCATATCATTTTCATAGAGGGCAAGCTTTGGATTTCCCTCTGTTTCTATTCCTATTTCTGTATGTAATATATCATCATTCCAAAATGCCTGCACAACAGATATGGAACTATAATCATAACCTTTATAATCTTCTAAATTAAGATTAGATTCGCAATATTCAACAAATTGTTGAGTAAATTTATACACATGGTTTCCTCTTTTACTTCATAATAAACAACACAAGGCTGTGGATATACTCCACAGCCTTGTGTTGTTATCTGTTTTTGAATACACTTATACATACTTTTCCGAAAATTGAATTTTCACGCAATGTAAAGTGCATTGTCATAACCTCCGAGAATTAGTTTTTCAGCTATTCGTTTCAGTTGTTTGAGCCTGCTGTTCAGGCTTCGGGGAAATATCTATATTTTTATCCGAAACCATTTCTTTCAATGTTGCGGCAAGAGTTGCCATAGATTGAATCTCGGACGGAATAATAATCTTTGTTGCTCTGCCATCAGCAGCCTTTTCAAAAGCTTCAAGGCTCTTAAGTGCAATAACCTTATCTGTTGGAGAAGCCTCGTTCAACATCTTCAAGCTATCTGCATAAGCCTTTTGAACTGTCATAATAGCCTCAGCTTCACCCTGTGCCTCACGAATCTTACTCTCCTTGATAGCATCAGCCTTGAGGATAGCAGATTCCTTTAAGCCCTCTGAAACAAGAATCTGAGAACGCTTGTCGCCCTCTGCGTCAAGAATCTTTGCTCTTCTTTCACGCTCTGCCTTCATCTGCTTTTCCATAGCAGCTTGAATTTCTCTTGGTGGAAGAATATTTTTAAGCTCAACACGCTTAACCTTAATTCCCCAAGCGTCTGTTGCTTCATCAAGAATAACCTGAATCTTAGTGTTAATAACATCTCTTGAAGTAAGAGTATTGTCGAGCTCAAGGTCGCCAATGATGTTACGGAGAGTTGTTGCGGTAAGATTTTCAATAGCTGCAATAGGATTTTCAACACCATAAGCATAAAGCTTAGGGTCTGTGATATAGAAGTAAACAACAGTATCAATCTGCATTGTTACATTATCACGAGTAATAACTGGCTGAGGTGGAAAATCTACAACCTGCTCTTTTAAAGAAACTCTTTTAGCAACTCTCTCAATAAATGGAATCTTCAAGTGTAGACCTGTTGACCAAGTTGTCTTATAAGCACCAAGTCTTTCTATAACATATGCGTGTGATTGCGGAACAATCTGAAAGTTTTTTATAATAATAATAATTAGGATAATTGCAAGAATCAAAAGCACCCAACCTATCGGTTGCATAATAACACTTCTTTCTTAAAATTTATTATTTCTTAGTTTCTACGATTAGCTTTACTCCCTCTATACTTTTAATATAAACCTCAGTATTTTCAGGAATAATCTCATCATTATCTGCGACAGCACTCCATACATCGCCCATAACTTTTACTCTGCCGACCTCTTTTCTACCGTTTATCTGCGTAAGAACTGTACCTGTTTTTCCGATAAACATATCTGCATTTGTTGCAGTTTTTTCAAATTTCATTAGCTTTTTGGCAAGTGGTCTTGTAAGTATAATTGCAACAGCCGTTACCACTAAGAAAATTATAATCTGCAAGTAAATCGGGGCGTCACAAAATTCTGCAATAATAGCAGCAATGCCACCCAAAGCCATCCAGATAGCTGTCAGCTGAACAGATGTAATAAATTCAACAAAGCATGAACAGATAATCACACATAGCCAAATCCAAGGCATTTGCTCTTCCATATTCTCACCTCACAATCAGGATAACATTCATTTCATATCAAGCAACACACCTCGATATGAAATAACCGCTATACAGTTGAATACAAGGCATTGATTTTATATAGATTTATTTTACCATATATGCCGTAAAAAATCAAATAATACATAAAAAAAGCTAATTAAAAATTATTTTAATATTCTATTTTATGGAATCCAAAAAATCGCCGGCAAAATAAACGGCGTTGAAGAAATTATTGTATTGCATAAAAATACTTTCCAAAAACTTGTATTAATATTTTCTCTATTTTTAATATATACTTTCATATTTACTATTAAGGTAATTATAAATAATATGCCAATTAGTATCAATGAAATATTGAAATACATAATATATGTATTTCTCATATCATTCGTACTATCAAGATTTTGCATAATATTCAGCACAATAATTCTGCCAATACCTGAAATAATTGAAATTAAAACTGCATTTATAATTGTTAAAATTATAATTTCCTTAAAAATCTTCATTTTTTCTTTCATAATTTTTCTCCATAAATTTTTAATATATGTTAAAACAGACTGCTAAAATATATTGAGTAAACCACATTATAAAAAGTATATTAAAGCCAAGTATTGCTAATACAGTATACTTCATTATATCAACTTCATATTTCTTACGAAGCCAACCATTTAAAATACATACATTGATTAAAACAATAACTATAATATAAAGAACCAAAATCAAATACATCATATAATAAGAATCTGCTGGTCCATATACATACATTTCTTTTGATGGATATATGAAATCATCTAAGCCCATTACAAAATTAAAAGCAGATTGAAAAAACCAATATATAAAACTCATAAAAAAATTAAGCAAAAATATTGCTGTATATCTTAGCACTTTTTTCATCATCAATCATTCCTATATTTAAAATTCCGAAAGATATAAATATCAAATCTTCATTGATAAAAGAATTATATCACTTATACTGAAATTTTTCAATAAATTTTTTAATCTTTAGATAAAATCATATTATACCAGAAACGAAAAGTATATTTTTTGAAAAATTCTTTAAACTATTTCAAATTTCACCCAAAATATGCTATAATATGATTGTTATATCTACAAAATATGTAAAATCAAATTTTAAGTATATATTATGAGGTGTAAACTATGGATTTTGACGCATTTACAGGTGGCGTAGAGCCAGGTGGTCTGCGAAATAAAAGCGATATATGTATCCTTATCTGTTATCTTATAAATTCAGCAAATCGACCACTGAAAAAAGAGGATATTGTTTCCGTCATAGTAAATAATGGACTTGCCAATTACTTTGAAACAAATGATGCAATGTATGACCTCCTCCAAAGTGGAAATATTGCAGAATTTGAGAATACGAAAGATTATTATATTCTTACTGGCAGAGGAAAAATGATTGCAAACCAGCTTGATACCACATTACCATTTACAACAAGAGATAAAGCACTTTCCGCTTGTATATCACTTCTTGCCAAGCAAAAGCTTCAAAAAGAAAATCCCGTTAAGGTTGAAAAGCTTGAAAACGGCGGATATAATGTTTCTTTCTCAATTACTGACGGAAGTATGACACTTATGAGCTTTACAGTATTTATGCCTGACTATTCACAGGTTAATCTGATAAAGCGTTCATTCTATAATGACCCACAATATATTTATACTGTTCTGCTTGCCGCTCTCACAGAAAATCGTGAAATGATAAAAGACTCTCTTGATAAGCTGATAGCAAAATAAACTTTCTTTTAACATATCAGTTGAAGCAACAGCATAGCTGTAACCCCAGGAATACCAAGAGTAGATGAAATTCCAAGCGAGAGCGGACTTATAGGTATGCTTACGCTTGTAAAAATAGAAATTATATTTATCACAAGCATACACGCAGGACCTAAAAGCAAACCCAAAAGAGTTGAACGGATAGGGTGTTTTGATTTCATAATCTTTCGTATAGCAACTAAAGCCAAGAATACTCCAACACATATCAACAAAATAGCCCACCATGGCATAAAATCAACCCCTCATACACTTTTTTACAATGTATGAGGGGCTGTCTTTTTTTATGCAGAAAATTTATATCGGAACAGTGTTATTTTCGTCATAAATTCCATAATATATGCTAATAGCTGATGATACCGCAAGACTAATTAAGATATAATCCTCATTTAAAATTTCAAGCTCATGACATTCACCAAGCTTACACCAGCTATGCTTTTGATTAGCAACTATATTTTTGCTGTGGTCTGTTAGTTTATAATCTCCTGTTAATAATACACCATCAAAATATACGCTTGCTCCATAGATTGCCATAGGCGATTTTGCTTGAGGCGTCATTATAAATATAATTCGTTTTCTGCCAATTCTCACCCTGAAATGTGGAAATGCAAAAGGAGATGAGGTTATTGCAACAAATTCTTCACCATTCATATTTGAGATTGCCATTTTCTGATTATTACCAGAGATTTCGCCAGAAACCTTAAAAACTTCATTGCCATTGAAGTCAAATATCGCAAGTCGTGAATCAACATCAGAATTATCACGAATTATAAAATATTTCATAATGCTCACCTCCAAGTAATAAATCATTCAGGAAAATATTTCAGTGTAATAAGCTTTAATGGTATGTGAGTAATTCTCGAAATTTCTACAACGCTAAGTCCTTCATATGTTGAAAAGGTTTCATCTTGTAGGAGAAGATTAACAGCAAACAAATCTGCTTCACGCTCATATTTTGATGTGCAAAGATGCGTTCTGCTATTAAGGCTGATTGAATTTGTTTCACTATGTAAAATTATATGTCCTAATTCGTGAGCACATACTACTTTTGCTTCATCTTCATCAACGGTATTATTTATCACAACAACAAAGCTTTTTAAAATTTTTATAAAAAAGCCACGAACACAATCGGGCAATTCCTGATATATAACATTAATGCCGAGATAATCACAAAGCTCAAATGGCGAATCAGTATTATATTTCTTAACTATATTTGAGGTTATTCTTTCGATATTCTCCATATCTAACCTCCGTTACGGTTCCGACTATTCACCGCAACGGCAGCAGCAACTCTTATTGCATCAATAATCTTTCTTCTGTCATCATCGGTTATCGGTTCACCATCAAACATAAGACCACTCTGGTTAGCAAGCATTTCAGTAAATTCGTCTATAACTTCACTAACATTACGGTTTTCATTCTGATTTAAAGATTTGCCATCATCTAAACCAAGAAGATAGTCTGTAGTAGTATTTAGCACAGCACAAATTTTTAAAAGCATTGTGCTATCTGGCTCTCTTCTGCCCTGCTCATACATTCCTACCGCTGAAGACGCCACACCTAATTTATTAGCAAGCTCTCTTTGTGTAAAACCACATCGTTTTCTGCAATCCTTTAGTCGTTCTGAAAATACGCTCATAGCTGCCACCTCTTAAAAATATTATAACCATAGTAAATTACGATTATTTTACAACACATATATTATACCACACACTATGTGTAAAATCAACAGTTTATAAAAAATTTTTAGCGAACAAATTTTCGAGAAAACTATTGACATTTATTAATTACTTTGATAAAATTAAACTATAAAGAGAACATAAGTTTGTTTCAGTTTGATGTTCTCTTTTATTTTTTAAAATTTTATAACACATTTTGTGTATATAAGGAGGATTATTTATGAATTATAATGAGATGGCAAGAGAATATAAGATAACCGCTAATGAACTTTTAAAAAAAATAGAAAATCTAAAAATTGAAAAAAAGGGCAGCTATGGTATTCAGCTTAACGAGCTTAATCACAGAATTAAGATGTTAGAGGAAATGTATGTTGATTGCGATTTCACCGCAAGGGTTATGAAAGCTCGCGCAACAAAGAATCTAAAAAATTAAACTTATTATAGGTGGTCAAAATGCGTAAAAAACTTCTTTCCATATCCAATGAAATTGACAATTATACATCGTTTATAAAGTATCAAAGCAAAGGAACAAACTTAGGCAGATTAAATGAATATAAAGACGGACTTCGTAAAATAATAGACAATGAGCTTACTGAAAAACAGCGTTTTTGCTTTTATCAGCGTTATTATGAAAATCAAAGTATAAAAGAAATCTCAAATATTCTTGGCATAGCTGATGCAACTGTTTATAAGCATATACGCAATGCTATGAAAACAATAAAAAGCTTTGTTGCAATTTATGGAGATGAATATTTTAAATAAAGACTGTCAATATTATTATCAGGCTTTGTAAGCATTATTCAAAACACATAACAAAGGAGGCCATTTATTATGATGGATAAAATAGCACTTATACTTCTGATAATCGGAGGTCTTAACTGGGGCTCTGTCGGAATTTTCCAATTTGATATTGTTGCCTGGATATGTGGCGGTCAGACTGGAATTGTTAGTCGAATAATCTATACACTGGTTGCTCTCTCAGCAATATGGTGTATATCACTTCTTTTTAGGGATAACACCGAAACAGGAGATTCTAACCACGCTAAAGAGCAATAAATCCGACATAGTGCATAAAAATAGCGGAGTAACATAATCAACAGTTACTCCGCTAATTTTTATTATTTACTGATTAAATCTCTTGTATCTCTTGCGATAAGAAGTTCTTCATTTGTAGGAATTACAAAAACTTTAATGGTAGAATCTGGTGTAGAAATAAGACCGCCCTTGCCTTTGATTGTTTCATTATTAATCTTTTCATCAATCTTAACGCCCATATACTCAAAGTATTTGCATACACCTGTTCTATGGCTCGCCTGATTTTCACCTATACCAGCTGTAAATATGATAGCTTCACAACCACCAAGCACTACCATATAGCTTCCAATAAACTTAGCAATTTCATATTCAAGCATTTGATGCGTAAGTATTGCTCTTGGATCACCCTTTGCTGCTGCTGCACAAATATCTCTGTCATCACTTGAAATTCCAGAAACACCAAGCATACCAGATTTTTTATTGAGAAGGTCGCTCATCTCAGATGGTGTAAGACCTTCCTTTTCAGCAATAAATGTAACAACAGACGGGTCGAGTGTACCTGTACGAGTACCCATCATAAAGCCATCGAGAGGTGTAAGTCCCATACTTGTATCTACAACCTTGCCACCATCAATAGCTGTTATAGATGAGCCATTGCCAAGATGACAGCTTATAATCTTTGTATCCTTAATATCCTTGCCAAGAAGCTCTGCACACTTTCCGCTGACATATCTGTGTGAAGTTCCGTGGAAACCATAGCGGCGAATACCATACTTTTCATAATATTCGTAAGGAACAGGATACATATAAGCCTTAGGTGGCATTGTTGAATGAAAGGCTGTGTCGAATACAGCAACCTCTGGCAAATCTTTGCCAAAAACATTTCTGCAAGCAACAATACCCTCAACATGAGCTTTATTATGGAGAGGTGCAAGCGGAATGAGAGATTCTATTCCCTTGATGACATCATCATCTATAAGGACAGATTCTCTATAAAGTGAGCCTCCCTGAACAACTCTATGACCAACAGCGGCAATATCAGAAATATTCTTAATAACTCCGTTTTCAGGGTCAAGCATAGCCTTTACAACACAGTTAAAAGCGTCTGTGTGGTTATTCATAGGAAATGGCTTGTCCTTAATCTGAAAACCAGTATGTGACTTAAAAGTAAAGATGCTACCATCTGAACCAATTCTCTCACAAATACCCTTTGCGAGAACTTCTTCGTTCTCCATATTTATAAGTTGGAACTTTAATGAAGAACTTCCTGCATTAATAACGAGAATATCCATTATAAATACTCCTTTTTGTTGCAAATTTCTTTTTAATTTATTATAATAATAATACATTCTACGGAACATTTCAACTTTTTTTTGATATGAGGGGTGATTTTTTTGAATCTTTTTTCTGTAATCAGCGAATTTAACCCATTTCACAACGGACACAAATACCTTATAAAATCTATGCGTGAGCAAGGTGCAACTCATATTGTGGCAATTATGAGTGGAAACTTTACCCAACGTGGCGAGCCTGCAATTATCAGCAAATATGCAAGAACAAAATCTGCTCTCGAAAATGGTGTTGACCTTGTAGTATTAATGCCAGTGACATATTCCACAGCCAGTGCAGAAAGCTATGCCTTTGGTGGAGTCACCCTTGCAGAAGCCTTAGGCTGCTGCAATTCACTTTTCTTTGGCAGCGAATGTGGTGATATTAAAAAATTAGAAAAAATATGCGAAACTTTTGAAAGTATAAAATTTAAAGCTTGGTTTGCCGGATATGTTTCAAGCAATGAGAGCTATGCACGAGCAATAGAACTATCGCTTGCAAATATGCTCGGAAATGAATATGCTGATATTATTCGTGCTCCGAATAATCTTCTTGCGGTTGAATATGTCAAGGCTATTCGTGATATAGGTAGTTCACTTATACCAAAAACAATCATAAGAAGTGGTGTTGCACACGATTCTCAGACTCCTAACGAAAACTATGCCTCTGCATCATTTATACGCTCTTTGATTAAATCTCATTCAAACTATGAAAAATTTATCCCTGAAAAAAGTTACGAAATCATTTGTAATGCTATTCGTCAAAAAGCTGCTCCGGTAGATTTTTCAAACCTTGAAAAGCTTATCATTTATCGCCTTAGAACTATGACAGAAAGCGAATATAAGCAACTTCCAAATATCAGTGAGGGCATAGAAAACAGATTGCGAAATGTTTCCCTAAATGCAACAAATCTTGAAGAACTTTTTGATAAAATTAAAACAAAACGCTATCCTAATTCAAGGCTAAGAAGGCTTGTTTTAAGAGCCTTGCTTCATATTACCGAAGGCGATTGTTCTATACCTCCGCAATATATCCGTGTGCTTGGCTTTAATGAAAAGGGTAAGGAAATTTTGCGAGAAATGCGTAAAACAGCAAAGTTGCCAATAGTCATGAAAGCTCAGGATATAAAAGAGCTTAGCCTTGATGCAAGACGACAGTTTGAATGTGAAAGCATAGCTGATGATATTTACGCTCTTGCATTACCCAAAACAGGAAAATTCGGCAAAAATTTTACGGAGAATATAATTATAAGATAATTATGCTTGATTTTACTAAGTTAAATATGGACGAAATCCAAGCCTACTGCAAAAGTGATAAGGCTATCATAAACTTTCAGCTTCTTCCGTCTTTTATGATAATACAAGAAATTGCTATAATTCTTGCAAGCTATGGAGTTAAAGAATTTTCTGCTGAAGATGTAAAGGAGCTTTTCACTGCACTTGATATGCACAATGAGAAAGGCAAAAGCATTATTCCTTCACGCAAAAAATTACTGGCGTTCTTGAAACTCAGCCACGAAATTCCATTATCACATTAACAGAAAAAGACGGGATTTTCACTGTAACAAAATTTGATGATTCGGGTTATCGTTGCGAAATTGAAAGATTAGTGGCGAGCCGCCACTGTCAAGACGCGTAATCGCTCGGCTTTGCCTCGCTCGTAGTGGATTAGGTAAGATTATTGACGCGGTCGAAGAAACTACCGATTAGCTGACAAATTTTTCCAAAACACCTAAAAGTTTTGCTCAATACGGCGAGCCGCCACTGTCAAGACGCGTAATCGCTCGGCTTTGCCTCGCTCGTAGTGGATTAGGTAAGATTATTGACGCGGTCGAAGAAACTACCGATTAGCTGACAAATTTTTCCAAAACACCTAAAAGTTTTGCTCAATACGGCGAGCCGTCACTGTCAAGACATACCAAACTAATTAAAAGAATTTAATATAAAAATGAATTAAGTCCGCTTAACATTCACATACTCTATATATTAAGGAGTGATTTTTGAATGTTAAACGGACTTTATGATTCTGAAAAAAATTATAAAAATCTAATAGGCGGCGATTGGCTTTTCGCAACAAATAATGCTAATCTCAAAATCTTCTCTCCTATTGACGGTTCATTGATTGGTACTGTTCCTGCAATGAGCTGTGAAGATATAGATTATGCTATGAATTTTGCCAAAAAATCTCAAAATTTATGGCAAGAAACACCTATATATATGAGAGCAGAATATCTCTATCGTGCCGCAGACCTATTAAAAGAATACAAACAGGTTATTTCTCATGTTATAACTATGGAAATCGCAAAGGACAAAGTCTCTGCCGAAAGCGAAGTAGAACGCACTGTAGATTTTCTGAGATATACTGCTGATATAGGCAAGTCCCTTGAGGGAACATCTGTATATGGAGAAAATTTTCCAGGCGGAAGTAGGGACAAGCTTTCATATATCACAAGAGAACCTCTTGGAACAGTTCTTGCAATTTCTCCGTTCAATTACCCTGTAAATCTTTCTGTATCCAAAATTGCACCCGCACTTATGGGCGGAAATACTGTTGTTTTAAAGCCACCCTCTCAAGGCGGTATAAGTGCCTTATATCTTGCCTTGGTATTTAAAGAGGCTGGTTTGCCCGACGGTGTTCTTAATACTGTTACAGGCAGTGGCTCTGAAATTGGCGACTACCTCATAACACACCCTAATATTGATTTTATAAATTTTACAGGAAGTACTGCCATTGGTCATCATATTGCAAAGACTTGTGGAATGATTCCGATTATGCTTGAACTTGGTGGAAAAGACGCCGCAATTATCCTTGATGACTGCAATCTCGACTATGCCGCAGAACAGTGTGTCGCTGGTGCGTTCTCTTATTCGGGTCAAAGATGTACCGCTGTAAAACGCATACTTGTTATAGAAAGCATAGCTGACCAATTTGTTGCTCTACTCAAAGAAAAAACTTTAAAATTAAAAAGTGGTTCTCCACACGAAGATGTAAGCATAGTTCCTCTTATAAACGATAAATCCGCTGATTATGTTTTCGGTTTGATTGAAAATGCTGTATCAAAGGGTGCAGAAGTTATCACTGGTGGCACTCGAAACGATAAACTAATCTCGCCAACAGTTTTGGACTATGTAACAACAGATATGGAGGTTGCGTGGGAAGAACCTTTTGGACCAATCTTGCCTATAATTCGTATCAAAAACATTGATGAAGCTATTTCAATAGCAAATCGCTCAGAATATGGACTGCAATCCTCAGTTTTCACAAGTGATATAGGCAAAGCCTTTACAATAGCACGAAAATTAGAAGTCGGAACAGTACAAATAAACAATAAAACCGAGCGAGGACCAGACCATTTTCCATTCTTGGGTGTTAAATCCTCTGGTATGGGAACACAAGGTATCAAATATTCAATTGAGGCTATGACAAGACATAAAGCAATCGTTGTAAACCTTGCCGCCCCTTGCAATAAAAAACGATAACAAACAAAAAGGACAATGCCGAAATTTTCAAATCAGCACTGTCCTTTAATATTATATTTTATTGCAAATAATCAGCCGTATGAAGAATTTTCTGAGCTTCTTCAACCTGTTCCTTTGTAGGCACAGGAACACCCTCAAGTGGATATTTCATTTTAAGTTCTTCCCATTTCATCAAACCAAGAGTATGATATGGCAAAATCTCTACCCTATCAACTGTATTAAGCTCTGAAATAAACTTATGCATTTCCTCAAGACCTGTCGGGTCGTCAGTAAGACCAGGAACGAGAACATGACGAAGCCACATTTTCTTTCCGTTATCTGAAAGCCACCTTGCCATTTTGAGAATGTTAGCATTATCAAAGCCAGTAAGGCTCTTATGCTTTTCAGGGTCCATTTCTTTGAGGTCAAGTATAACCAAATCAGTCATAGACATAAGCTTTTTGAATTTATCCATCCATTCGGGATTGTTATCATCAAAAGGCTGTCCTGCGGTATCAATCGCAGTATGAACATTATGCTTTTTAGCAATTTCAAAAAGCTCAATCATAAAGTCCATTTGAAGCAGAGGTTCTCCACCACTTACAGTGATACCACCGTTTTTTGCCCAATATTTACGATAACGATAGATACGCTCAAATAATTTTTCAGCAGTCCATTCCTCAACATTTTTGCCCTTGCAACTCCAAGTTTCAGGGTTATGGCAGAACTTGCATCTTAGATTACAGCCCTGCAAAAACACAACAAATCTTACTCCCGGTCCGTCAACAAGACCAAAGGATTCGAGAGAATGAACATAACCTATTGTATCAGCCATAATTACATTGTTGCGTGGCAAGTACGAGAAATAACATCAAGCTGCTGCTCACGAGTAAGGTCGATGAATTTAACTGCATAACCAGAAACACGGATTGTGAAGTTAGCATACTCTTCCTTCTCAGGATGCTCCATAGCGTCGATGAGCTTCTCTTTGCCGAATACATTAACATTGAGGTGATGTGCACCTTGGTCAAAGTATCCGTCCATAACCTGTACGAGGTTAACTACACGCTCGTCATCTGAATGACCGAGAGCGTCTGGGTTGATTGTCTGAGTATTAGAAATACCATCAAGTGCCCAGTGATATGGAAGCTTTGCAACAGAGTTAAGAGAAGCAAGAAGACCGCTCTTTTCTGCACCGTAGCTTGGGTTAGCACCTGGAGAAAGTGGCTCGCCAGCCTTTCTTCCGTCAGGCATAGAGCCTGTTGCCTTACCATAAACAACATTAGATGTAATAGTAAGGATAGAAGTTGTAGGCTCAGAGTTACGATATGTGTGATGCTTCTTAATCTTATCGAGGAATGTTCTGAGAAGCCAGATAGCGATTTCATCAGCTCTATCATCATCGTTACCGTAGCGTGGGAAGTCGCCCTCTGTTACATAGTCAACAACGATACCTGTCTCATCTCTTACGGTCTTAACAGTAGCATACTTAATAGCACTAAGTGAGTCAACAACATGAGAGAAGCCTGCAATACCTGTTGCAAATGTTCTTCTTACTTCTGTGTCGATAAGAGCCATTTCAGCAGCCTCATAGAAGTACTTATCATGCATATACTGAATGAGGTTAAGTGTATTTACATAAAGACCAGCAAGCCAATCCATCATCTTGTCATACTTCTCGATAACCTCATCATAGTTAAGGATTTCAGAAGTAATCGGACGATATGCAGGACCACATTGGTCACGAGTCTTAACATCAACACCGCCGTTTATAGCATAGAGCAAGCACTTAGCAAGGTTAGCTCTTGCACCAAAGAACTGCATTTCCTTACCTGTCTGTGTTGCAGATACGCAGCAGCAGATTGAGTAGTCATCGCCCCATACTGGCTTCATAACATCGTCGTTCTCATACTGAACAGAGCTTGTCTTGATAGAAATATAAGAAGCATACTTCTTAAATTCAGCAGGAAGAGCTGATGAGTAAAGAACTGTGAGGTTTGGCTCTGGAGAAGGTCCCATATTCTCAAGTGTGTGGAGGAAACGGAAGTCATTCTTTGTAACCATAGATCTACCGTCTACACCGATACCACCAACTTCGAGTGTAGCCCAAACCGGGTCACCAGAGAAGAGCTGGTTGTAAGAAGGAATACGAGCAAATTTAACCATTCTGAACTTCATAACAAGATGGTCGATAAGCTCCTGAGCCTCAGCCTCTGTGAGTTTGCCGTTATCCATATCTCTCTGAATATAAATATCAAGGAATGTTGAGATACGACCAACACTCATTGCAGCACCGTTCTGAGTTTTGATAGCTGCGAGATAACCGAAATAGAGCCACTGAACAGCCTCATGAGCGTCCTTAGCAGGAACAGAAATGTCATAGCCATAAGAAGCAGCCATTTTCTTCATGTCGTTCAAAGCTCTGATTTGCTTAGAAATTTCCTCACGAAGTCTGATAACATCGTCTGTCATTGTGCCGTCGCCACAGTTAGCGAAATCCTTCTTCTTCTCTTCGATAAGGAAATCTATACCATAAAGAGCAACACGACGATAGTCACCAACGATTCTTCCACGACCATATGTGTCTGGAAGACCTGTGATAATCTTGTTGTGACGAGCCTTCTTCATTTCAGGAGTATATGCATCGAAAACTCCCTGGTTATGAGTTGTTGCATACTCTGTGAAAATCTTATGAAGCTCTGGGTCTGGAGTATAGCCGTTTGTTTCACAAGCCTGCTCAGCCATTTTGATACCGCCGAGAGGCATAAATGCACGCTTAAGAGGCTTATCTGTTTGAAGACCAACAACCTTCTCAAGGTCCTTTGTTTCTTCACTTATATAGCCTGGATTATGAGATGTAAGGGTAGAAACGATATGAGTATCCATATCAAGAACGCCACCCTTAGCTCTTTCTTCCTTTTGAAGTCCTTGGAGAATGCCCCAAAGAGTGTTTGTAGCTTCTGTAGGACCTGCAAGGAAAGATGAATCACCGTCATATGGACGATAGTTCTTCTGGATAAAGTCACGAGTATTGACTTCTTCTTTCCAGATGCTGCCCTCAAAGCCTTCCCATTGTGTAAATTCTTTCATCGAGAATCCCCTTCCTATATACCAATCTACAACCAGTAAAAATTTTAATGAAGCATTTAACAAGATAAATTCAAATATAAAATTTCCACTAAGAAATTAATCGAAAAAAATCAGTTAAAGCATCTTTAAGTTGTGTAAGCTATTATAACACACTACAATTTATAGTGCAAGTTTTTTAATGATATTTCAGGTAAAATTTAAGCATAATTTTTTTGGAAAAATAAAAAAACACATTATAATTACCACATATAGCACAATTATAATTTAAAAGTCAAAAACCACAATATAATGTTTTTATTTTTATAATTACCACTATATATACGATATAACTTTTCAAAAAAATTCTTTGATAAATTTTTGTCAATATTTTAAAAGAGCATAATTTTTTTATTTTTGCTCTTTAAAAAACTTATTTATTTTTACACTATTGTAAAAGTCTGTTCATAAAAACAATAAATTTTTTTCAGAATATAAGATTTTAAAATTATAACTTTTTAAAAATTCAATTTCATAATATATTTTATAAATTCTGACATTTT